>ERZ835980.460-NODE-460-length-56190-cov-5.317200_pt1 | contig 56190 bp, 50 predicted proteins | sample MGYA00519943_ERZ835980 | MGnify/ENA primary metagenome ERZ835980 (study PRJEB31850, sample SAMEA3708791) | human gut metagenome | biome: human gut; feature: human-associated habitat; material: faeces | place: China | collected 2014 ... | reverse complement strand
AAATTCGCTATACGACCGTAGGAAGTGTGATCGGAACCCATGCGGGCCCCGGCGCCGTTGTGGTAGCGTTTTTCAAGAATCAATATAACGCAGAACAGAACAGTAGCGATTGAAGAAGCTGCAATAAAGACAGGACTGCGCCGCATCGTCGTTTCATTTGACGGCGATGCGGCGCAGTATCGTTTTATCCGACGCCATAAACCACGATCGAGATCACACAGGCCAGCAGACTGACCGCCGAGCCGGCCAGAAGCTGCGGCAGGGTATGGCGCGACAGCTTTAGGGATGAGCGGTACACTGCCGCGATCAGCAGAACGGACGGTATGACAAAAAGCGGATGCAGCTTCCATGTCAGCAGAAATGCCGGAGCTGTTGTACTGCAGGCGTGTCCGCTTGCGCGAAGGCCAAAGCCCGCGTTAAGCAGCAACAGCGCCGCGATGGAAATGACATAAGAGAGAAACAGGATATGGACGAGCCAAGAGCATGGCGTCAGCATTGACCAGAGAAACCCGCACAGATACCCAACGGCGCTGCATACCAGCGCCGTGCCGCGCTGCCCCCTGCGCCGGTCCTTTCCAATGTGGAAGATCTCCCGCAGCGGGTACGCCGCCAATGGGATAACCAGCAGGAACACCTCGCACAGCAGCAGCTCCCTGCGCGTCAGAAGCCCTGCCGGAGCGTACATCAGAAGCAGCGTTACCCCGATGACGATGGGCGGCAGTGTCAGAATGCGTACCGCAAGATGCAGCAGCGCCTTCCTGTCCGAGGCCTTCGTTTTCATGACGCAAAGCCCAGCATAATCCCGCCGTGTTCTGCATAGTAGCTGCACAGCCCGCGCAGGGGATAGCTTTTCACCTCCGCCCCCGGAAATCGCCGCCGGAGCTCGGTGCAGAGCTCCAATGCAAATGCCGCGTTCCGGCAATGCCCGATGCGGACGCTGCCGCCCCTGTAGCCAAGCCGCACCATTTCACTCAACAGGAGCTCCTGCGTTTTTCGAGCGCCCCGACATTTGCCGAGCATCTCAAGCGTGCCCTCCTCGCTGGCCTGCCCAACGGCGCGGATGCCGAGAACACCGGCCATCGTTGCCGCCAGCTTGCTGATTCGTCCGTTCTGGGCGAGATTGTGCATGGATTCCAGCGCAAAGAGCAGATGGGTACGGCGCTGATACTGCTGTACGGCTGTGCAGACCTCCTCGAAGCTCTTGCCGGAGCGCAGTTCGGCGGCTGACTTTTCGATGAGCAGGGCGATCTCCGGACCGGCGGACAGCGTGTCCACCACAAAAATGCGGCGAGAGGGATTCTGCTCCTCGCAGCGTTTCTTTGCGGCAAGTGCCGCGCTGCAGCTGCCCGAAAGGCTGCTTGTAATGGTGAACGCGAGTACATCGCCGCTTTCGCCAAAGGCGGACTCCCAGTCCGCGATGTTCGGGCAGGCGCTGAAGGTGCGGCCCTTCGTGCCGCGAAGTGTTGTGACCATCGCGTCGACATCGAGCGCGGCGTCATCGCGAAATTCCTCCACAGCAGTACGGACGGTGAGCGGAACGCTGACAAAGTCCACGCCGTCCATGGTAAGCAGGTCGCAGCTTGAGTCTGCGGCAATGCGGATCTGATCCATAAGGTGACCTCCAACTGAAAAAGTGTCGTTCGGTTCCGGTAAGGGATGGATGCAGTTTATCAGCTTTTTATTTCTTCGTCAACGGTTTTTAATAAACCGTTAAAAATATTTCGCAAAGCCGTTGAACTTTGCAGAGGAAACGCTTATAATAACAATATGGAAAAAGAAGTGCAAAACAGAATCACGGCGGACATCGCGGCCTTCCGTCTGCCGCGCTATGCACAGATCCCGGAGGTCGGACTGTATCTGGAGCAGGTGGTGCGCTATATCAACGCCCGGTTGGCACCGTTAGGAGAGCCTGAACTGACTGGCTCCATGGTGAGCAACTATGTCAAGCAGAAGCTGGTTCCTGCCCCTCAAAAAAAGCTGTATACAGCCGAACATCTTGCGCGGCTTCTGTTCATCGCGGTGGTCAAGCCTGTTGTTCCTTTGGAGGGGCTTCGACTGATGTTTAGCATACAGGAGGAGTGCTATCCCCTTCAGACCGCCTATGACTACTTCTGCGATGAGTTTGAGAATATGCTCGGCGCAGCGTTTGGTGTCGCTCCTGCCGTGGAGGGACTTGGTGAAACCGAGTCTGATGCCAAGGATCTCCTGCGCAGCACGATCTCGGCTACCGTCAACAAGGTCTGTCTGGACCGGTATCTGGAGGAGTATCGAAAGCGGCGGGAGCAGGCTGAGACTATTGCGGAAAAAGAAATCTCCCTGTTATAGTAGAAATGCTGTCTGGCAGCTACAAGCTGTAAAGCAACGGGAGACCATTCAGAAATGAAGTGGCAGAAGAAGTTTAGCAGACTATACCAACGCCACATGAGGCGTGGCCGACAGCATGGAGCTTTGCCCGCGTAAGGAATATCCCCGGCTTGGCCGGGGATATTCCTTACGTCTCTCTGCCATGATTACAGTGCAAAACAGAAGAACATGCTCCGGGCCCTTCATCGCCATGTCCTAATTGATAAAGAGCTTTCATTGTTCCTGCATCGCTGCAATAGAGGGTATCCGAAGATTCTCTCTATCGTGATGATATGCCGAGCATCCTCCATGGTGCATCTGAAGCCTTCGACTTTGCGCCCGGACAGTACAGCGTGCTGAGAGGAGGCTCCCTGTGCGTCGAGGCTTGTCTGATTCTGCATACTTCTCTGCAAGCAGGATCTTCTCGACTTCTGCCTTACAAAAGCCTATTTACCCGCCTGCGTTTCGCAGTAGCGGCAGCGGTAAACGCGCTTTTCACGATCCGTTAGCACAAACTCCTGCGGCAGCTCCTGCTCAACGGAGGTGATGCAGCGCGGGTTTTTGCACTTGAGCACGCCGCGGATGCGCTCAGGCAACTTGAGCGTGCGCTTTTCCACAAGTTTCCCATCGCGGATGATGTTGACGGTGATGCTCGGATCGACATAGCCGATCAGGTCCCAGTCAAGGTCCATTTCGCGGTCGATCTTGATGATGTCCTTGCAGCCGAGCTTGCCGCTCGTAACATTTTTGAGGATGGCCACCGTGCAGTCGAGCTGGTCGAGGCCGAGGATCTGATAGAGCTCCATGGATTTGCCCGCGGTGATGTGGTCGATGACGATGCCGTTTTGAATAGAGTCAATGATCATTGTGTCTCACTTCCTTTCTCACTTGATTTCCAACAGCTTGAGGATCAGCGCCATGCGGATGTACTTGCCGTACTGCACCTGCTTGAAGTAGCACGCGCGCGGGTCGTCGTCCACGGCGACGGAGATCTCGTTCACACGCGGCAGCGGATGCAGGATACGAAGAGCTTCCTTCGCGCCCTTGAGCTTGTCGGGCGTGAGGATGTAGCTGTCCTTGAGGCGCAGGTAGTCCTCCTCGTTGAAGAAGCGCTCGCGCTGCACGCGCGTCATGTAGAGGATGTCCAGCTCCGGCATGACGGCCTCGAGGTCGGTGGACTGCGTGTAAGGGATGTTCTTGGCCTTGATGTACTGCTCCTTGACATAGCGCGGCAGCTTGAGCTCCTCGGGGGAGATGAGCACAAAGCGGACGCCGGGGTAGCGGCTCATCGCAGAGACAAGGGAGTGCACCGTGCGACCGAATTTGAGGTCGCCGCAGAGACCGACGGTGAGGTTTTCAAAGCGTCCCATCTCGCGGTGGATGGTCAGAAGGTCGGTGAGCGTCTGCGTGGGGTGGTTGTGACCGCCGTCGCCTGCGTTGATGACGGGCACGAGCGAGTGCATGGACGCCACCAGCGGCGCGCCCTCCTTGGGGTGGCGCATGGCGATGATATCGCTGTAACAGCTCACGGTGCGCACGGTGTCCGCCACGCTCTCGCCCTTGGCAGCGGACGAGCTTTTCGCCTCCGAGAAGCCGAGCACCTTGCCGCCGAGGGAGAGCATCGCGCTCTCAAAGCTCAGACGGGTGCGGGTGGAGGGCTCGAAAAAGAGGGTCGCAAGGATCTTGCCGTCGCACTTGTGTGCGTATTCGGCGGGATGGTCGATGATGTCGCCGGCGGTATTCACCAGCTCCATGATCTCCTGCTCGGAGAGCTCCAGAATGTCGATCAGGCTTTTCATATCAGTTTGTTCCTCCTTTTGTGATCCAGCTTTCGTCGGCGGGGTCATCGCGGAAGGCCAGCAGCCGCGCAACGTCCGCCTCGGTGATGTAATGCTCCTCTGCGCCCACGCGGGCGATGGTATCCAGATTTGTCAGGCTCACGCTCTTGACCTTCGCCTCGGCCATGCGCTCAACGCCCTTTTTCATGCCGTAGGTGAAGATGCTCACGACGCCCAGCACCTCGGCGCCTGCCTCGCGCAGCGCCGCGACCGTATCCAGCACGCTGCCGCCGGTGGAGATGAGGTCCTCGATCACGACGACCCTCTGCCCCGCCTCGAGCCTGCCCTCGATCTGGTTTTTTCTGCCGTGGTCCTTGCTGCCCGAGCGCACATAGCCCATGGGCAGGCCGAGCAGATGCGCGGCGATGGCGGCGTGGGCGATGCCCGCCGTGGCGGTGCCCATCAAAACCTCCGCCTGCGGAAACTCACGGTGTACCGTGTCCGCAATGGCGCGCTCGACTGTCTCACGCACGGCAGGGGCGGTGAGAATGAGGCGGTTATCGCAATAGATCGGGCTTTTGATGCCGCTCGCCCAAATGAATGGCTCCTGCGGGCGCAGAAAGACCGCGCCGATGGAGAGCAGGCCCTGTGCGATTTTGCTGCTGATGTCCATATCCATTTCCTCCCTGTATTTCTTATTGTTGAAGCAATGCTGTTTTCAGCTCGTCGAGATCGGCGGCCAGAAAGTCCGCCCCGGCGGCGGTCAGCTCCTCGCGGCTGCCGTAGCCGTAGAGTACGCCGATTGCCTCAAGGCCGTTGGCGTGCGCCCCGTATATGTCGTGGCGGCGGTCGCCGACCATGACGGCGTGTCCCGTCACATCGGCGCGCGTGAGCGCCGTGCGCACGACGCTCGCCTTGTCCGCGCTGGCCCTGTCCTCCGGATGGGAGCCGCAGATGAGGTCGAAATAACGCTCCAGCGCAAAATGCTCTAAAATTTTGCGTGCAAAGCTATCAGGCTTCGAGGTGGCGACGATCAGACGCAGCCCCGCCGCGTGCAGCGCGGCAAGAAACTCCGCCATTCCCTCGTAGGGCACATTCTCCGCCCAGCCGCGGCGGGCGAAGTAATCGCGAAATTCGCAGACCGCCCGCTCCGTCTCCGCCTCGTCCATGCCGCAAATCGCCGAAAAGCTCTCGTGGAGCGGCGGACCGATGAAGGCAGTCAGCGTATCTCGCGGCGGCAGCTCGCGGCCAAGGCGCTCGAGCGCATAGCTCACCGATTTTACGATGCCCTCCTGCGAGTCGGTCAGCGTTCCGTCCATGTCAAAGAGAACTGTATCCCAGCGCATCAGCCCACGAACTCCTCTCGGCAGCGGCGGTAGGCGGCCGCGGGGTCCTCCGCCTGCGTGATGGGACGGCCCACCACGATGTAGTCGGAGCCAAGTTCTTTGGCCTTGGCCGGCGTGGTGACCCGTTTCTGGTCGCCCGCGTCCCCGTCGGCAAAGCGCACACCGGGGGTCACGGTGAGGAAGTCCTTGCCGCAGCGCTGGTGGACTGCCCCAGCCTCCAGCGGAGAGCACACCACGCCGTCCAGACCCGCCTGCGCGGCGTTTTCGGCATAGTGCATCACCACCTCGGCAAGCGGCTTTTCGATCCACAGCTCCCGCTCCATGCGCTCCTGATCGGTAGAGGTGAGCTGGGTCACGGCGATGAGCAGCGGGCGGGTGCCGCCGGGCCGGGTGAGGCCCTCCAACGCGGCGGTCATCATGGCGGCGGTACCGGCGGCGTGGAGGTTCACGATGTCCACATCCAGCGCAGACAATGCCGCCATGGCCTTTTTCACGGTGTTGGGAATGTCATGCAGCTTGAGATCCAAAAAGATTTTATGTCCGCGACCGCGAATTTCCCGGACGATGGAAGGCCCTTCGGCGTAAAACAGCTCCATGCCGATCTTCACAAAGGGCTTTTCCTCGGTGAAACGGTCTAAAAAGGCCAGTGTCTTTTCCTTGCTGTCGAAGTCCAGCGCAACGATAACGTCCTTACCCATGATGTGCTCCTCCTATGATCTCCGTCAGATTTTCCATGCCGTACCGTTCCATCACGGCAGGCAGATCTTCGATAATGGTCTTGCAGGCATACGGCTCCACAAGGTTCGCCGCGCCCACGCCGATGGCGGTGGCGCCCGCCAGCATCAGCTCGATGACGTCCTCCGCCGTGGTGACGCCGCCCATGCCCACGATGGGGATGGAAACGGCCTCGTAGACCTGATACACCATCCGCACCGCCAGCGGGAACATCCCCGGGCCGGACATACCGCCGGTGGTGTTGGCCAGTAGCGGACGGCGGCGTTTCAGGTCGATGCGCATCCCCGGCAGGGTGTTGATAAGGCTCACGCCGTCGGCCCCCGCGTCCTCGCAGGCCTTGGCAACGGCGGCAATATCAGCCGCCGTGGGGGACAACTTCAAAATGATGGGCTTTTTCGTCACCGCCCGGACGGCCTTCGTCACCTCGGCTGCGGACTTGGGATCCGCGCCGAAGGCCGCGCCGCCGCCGTGGACGTTGGGGCAGGAGATATTGACCTCCAGCCAGCCCACCTGCTCCTGCGCGTCTAACTTCTCGCAGACCTCGGCGTATTCCGCCACGGAAAAGCCGCTGACATTCGCCATCACCGGCTTGTGAAATACCTGCTTGAGCTTCGGCAGCTCCGTTTCGATTACCGCGTCCACGCCGGGGTTTTGCAGGCCCACAGCATTCAGCAGTCCGCCGGCATACTCCGCGATGCGGGGGGTGGGGTTGCCGAAGCGGGGCTCCCGGGTCGTACCCTTGAAAGAAAAGGTGCCCAGCATATTGATGTCGTACAGCTCCGCAAACTCATAGCCAAAGCCGAAGGTGCCGCTGGCGGGGATAATGGGGTTGTCCATCTCAATACCGCAGAGGGTCACTTTTGTATTCACCATACGATCTCCTCCTTTTCCAGCACGGGGCCGTCCTTGCAGATCCGCTTATTGCCGTATTTCGTTTTGCAGGAGCAGCCCATGCAGGCCCCGAAGCCGCAGCCCATCCGCTCCTCAAAGCTGAACTGGCCGGAGGTCTTGCAGGCGCTGTATACCGCCTTCAGCATCGGCTCCGGGCCGCAGGTGTAGAGATAGGTGTAGTCGGACACGGCGGCCATGCCGTCGGTCACAAGGCCGTGGATGCCCGCGCTGCCGTCGGCAGTGGCGATGACGACCTCCGCCCCCAGCGCCCGAAATTCCTCCGCTAAAAAGATCTCGGATGCCCGGTTAAAGCCCAGAACGGCGGTGACACGCTTGCCTTGGGCGGTCAGCCGCTTGGCAAGGCTGTACAGCGGCGGGATCCCCACGCCGCCGCCCACCAGCAGGGGGTGTTCCCCGCCGCGGGACACGTCAAAGCCGTTGCCAAGGCCCGTCAGCACATCCAACTCCGTGCCGACAGCCATGCCCGTCATGGCCTCGGTGCCGTGGCCCAAGACTTTATAAATAAGCGTCAATTCTCCGTTCTCCCAGTCGCACACGGAGATGGGACGGCGGAGGAAAAAGCCGGAGAGTTTCAGGTTCACGAACTGCCCCGGCGCGGTGATGGCGGAGGTGTCCCCCGCCAGCCGCAGACGGTAGATCCCATCGGCCAGTCTTGTGTTTTCAGTCACTGTCAAGGTTGTTTGCTTCACAATCATTCTCCTTTCAGCAGACGGTCTGCATCATACCAGACAGCCGTTTCGCCTGCTGCTGTCAGCAGGCAGCGGCCTTGAACCTCCCAGCCTGTAAAGGGCGTTGCCTTACCCATGGAGAGGAAGTCCGTCGGGTCGACGCGGTAGCTGTCATTCAGGTCGAACACGGTAAAGCCGGTGTCCGCCGGAATGTTGAAACGGTGGCAAGGCGCGTCGTGGAGCAGCTCCATGAGCCGTTCCATGGAAATGACACCGGGCTTTACAAGGTAGGTGTAGAGCAGCGGGAAGGCCGTTTCCAGTCCCACGATGCCCATGGCGCTTTTTTCCAGCCCCCTTCCCTTTTCCTCGGCGCTGTGGGGGGCGTGATCCGTGGCGATCATGTCGATGGTGCCGTCCGCCAGACCCTCCAGCAACGCCTCCCGGTCGGCATTGTCCCGGAGAGGCGGGTTCATCTTGAAGCGGCCGTCCTCCTGCAAGCAGGAATCGTCCAGCAGCAGGTAGTGGGGGCCGGTCTCGCAGGTGACATTCAGGCCCTCGGCCTTGGCCTTGCGGATCATGTCTACGCTCTCCTTGGTGGAGATGTGGCAGACGTGATAGCCGCAGCCCGTCTCCCGCACCAGCTCCAGATCCCGCTGGATGGGCCGCCACTCGCTCTCGGAGCAGATACCCCGATGTCCGTGGGCGCGGGCATAAGCGCCGTCGTGGATGTAGCCGCCCCGCAGCAGGGAATTGTCCTCGCAGTGGGCCACGATCAGCTTGCCGAGGCGCTTGGCCTCCAGCATGGCGCGGCGCATCATATCACGATCCTGAACGCCCTTTCCGTCGTCGGAGAAAGCCACCACATAGGGGGCCATGGCGTCCAAGTCCGCCAGTTCCCTGCCCTGCTCGCCTTTCGTGATGGCCCCGTAGGGCAGAACGCGGATCACGGCGTCTTTTTGAATGGCGTCCAGCTCCATTTGCAGCGTCTCCATGCTGTCCGGCACAGGGTTCAGATTCGGCATGGCGCATACGGCGGTATAGCCGCCGTGGGCCGCCGCTAAAGAGCCGGTGCGGATGGTCTCCTTATAAGAAAAACCCGGCTCCCGAAGATGCACATGCACATCAACGAAACCGGGTAATATGGTAAAGGAAGAAACATTCAGGGACGAAGGAAAAACAATATCCTTGCAAAAAACACGATCCCCAAAGGAAACGGAAACATCACCGCCGCTGAAAGCACCTCGGCGGAACACCTGCGCACCCTTCAAAACCACGGTCACGACGATCGCCTCTCTTTCCTCAAGTTTTTGATAGAATACCACGCGAGGATCGCCTTGTCAAGACAAAAAAATGGTTTTTCGACGATAAGTTTTCTCAAGACGCGATATAAGCGTATCTTATGAATTGTCATAACGATACAAATATAGCTAAGATTTTCTATCTTCTTTCTCCTTTTTGTGGAATGGACGAAAAGCAGGGCGTATGGTACACTGAATTCAAGTTGAGCCCCTTGTAACTGACGGAATGTGGGCTACCACGGGGGAGCAGGGAGCATCGCTCTGAGGCGGCGCGTTTCAGAGGCCGACCGTCCGGGCACTCCAACTGCAAAGGGCAGCGGAGCGCCTATTTTTATGTTTGAGGGAGGGAACGCAAATGAGGAAGGTTGCGATCGTTATGGGCAGCAAGAGTGATCTGCCCGTCGCGGAGAAGGCCGTAGGCGTATTGCGAGACTACGGCGTCCAGATGGAAGTGCGCGTATTATCCGCTCACCGGTGTCCGAATGAGGCAAGGGAATTTGCCGCGTCGGCTCGGGAGGGCGGATTTTCTGTTATCCTCGCGTTCGCCGGCATGGCGGCGCATCTTGCCGGCGCGATGGCGGCAAACACCACGCTGCCGGTGATCGGCGTGCCGTGCAGCGGGACGAAGCTTGACGGCGTGGACGCGCTGCTCTCCACCGTGCAGATGCCGAGCGGCATCCCGGTGGCGACGGTGGCGGTGGACGGCGGGAAGAACGCCGCGCTGCTGGCGGTGCAGATCATGGCGGTCTCCGACGCGGAGCTCGCCCAAAAGCTGGACGAGGCGCGGACGCGGGAACGGGATGCCGTGCTGCGCGCGGACGAAGAGGTTCGGGCGCTTTATCAGTAAATAAAGAATACACTTCAAGAAATAAAAGGAGAACGGAAAGAAATGAAACTCGTATATACCGGAAAGACCAAGGATGTATTCGCACTGGACAACGGCAACTACCTGCTCAGGTTCAAGGATGACTGCACGGGCAAGGACGGCGTGTTTGACCCCGGCGAGAACAGCGTGGGCCTGACCATCGAGGGCGTGGGCAATGTCAACCTGCGCATGACCAAGCACTTTTTTGAAAAGATCAACGCCGCCGGCATCCGCACGCACTATGTCTCCGCGGATCTGAAGGAGACCACGATGGAGGTCCTGCCCGCGAAGGTCTTCGGCCATGGGCTGGAGGTCATCTGCCGCCTCAAGGCGGTGGGGAGCTTCCGCCGCCGCTACGGTGAGTACATTGAAGAGGGCGCCGACCTGCCCGCCTATGTGGAGACGACCTTCAAAAATGACGCGCTGGGCGATCCGCTGGTGACGAAGGACGGTCTTGTGGCGCTGGGCGTGATGACCGAGCAGCAGTATGACGACATCAAGGCCATGACGCAGAAGATCACCGAGATCGTCGCGGATGACCTGCGCGAAAAGGGCCTTGTCCTCTACGACATCAAGTTTGAGTACGGCTACGCGCCGGATGGCAGCGTGATGCTGATCGACGAGATCTCCTCCGGCAATATGCGCGTCTATCGGGACGGAAAGTACATCGACCCCATGACGCTCTCCGAGCTGTTCTTTGCGTAATGGGGGGCTTTTTCGGCGCGGTCTCGGACCGCGATGTCGCGCTGGATGTCTTCTTCGGCACGGACTATCATTCTCACCTCGGCACGCGCCGCGGCGGAATGGTGCTCTTTGACAAGAAAGAGGGCTTCCAGCGCCAAATACACAACATTGAAAATACGCCCTTTCGGACGAAGTTTGAGCGGGACCTCGCGGACTTCCGCGGCCACGCGGGGCTCGGCTGCATCAGCGACAGCGACCCTCAGCCGCTGCTCGTGCGCTCCCATCTGGGCCTGTACGCCATCGTGACGGTCGGCATCATCAACAACACTGACGAGCTGGTGAAGGCGTATCTCTCCGACAAGGGCCAGCAATTTCTGACGCTGAGCAGCGGCCGCGTGAATGTCACCGAGCTGACCGCCGCGCTCATCAATCAGGAAGACGACCTTGTCTCCGGCATCCTCCACGCGATGGAGGTCATCGACGGCTCCATGACGATCCTGATTTTGACCGAGGAAGGAGAGCTGATCGCCGCGCGTGACAGCATGGGGCGCCTCCCTGTGCTGATCGGGCAGCGCGAGGACGGCTACTGCGTATCGTTCGAGTCCTTCGCCTATCATAAGCTCGACTATCAGGACGCCTATGAGCTGGGGCCGCGGGAGATCGTCCGGCTGAACGCGCGCGGCTTTGAAACGCTCTCGCCGGCGGGTAAGCAGATGAAGATCTGCGCCTTCCTCTGGACCTATTACGGCTATCCGAACTCCAACTACGAGGGTGTGAACGTCGAGCTGATGCGCTATCGCAACGGCGCGATCATGGCGCGGGATGAGGCGGAGCGCGGCGGCGTGCCCGAGGTGGATTTCGTCGCCGGCGTGCCGGATTCCGGCGTGCCGCACGCCATGGGCTATGCCAACCAGAGCGGCAAGCCCCTCGCGCGCCCCTTCGTCAAGTATACCCCCACTTGGCCGCGCTCGTTCATGCCCGAGGACCAGCAGGTGCGCAGCAGAGTTGCGCGCATGAAGCAGATCCCCGTGCCGGAGCTGATCGAGGGCAAAAAGCTCCTTTTTGTGGACGACTCCATCGTGCGCGGCACGCAGCTGCGCGAGACCGTGGATTTTTTATACAGCACCGGCGCGGCGGAGGTCCATATGCGCTCGGCCTGCCCGCCCATCATGTACCCCTGCCGCTACCTGAACTTTTCGCGCGGCAACAGCGCCATGGACCTGCTCGCGCGCCGCATGGTGCAGGAGCTGGAGGGCAACGAGGGCCAAAAGCATCTGGAGGAATACGCCGACAGCCGCACCGAGCGCGGAAAATGCCTGCTGCATGAGATCTGCGCGCAGTTTGGCTTTGATTCACTCTCCTATCAGTCCCTTGACGGGCTGCTGGAGGCGATCGGTATTGACAGGGACAAGGTCTGCACCTACTGCTGGACCGGAAAGGAATGACATTATGGGCATCTCTCACTCGGAAGCATACGCGGCCGCCGGCGTTGACATCGAGGCGGGCTATCAGGGCGTAAAAATGATGAACCGCTATGTACAGCGCACGCTCACAGCCGATGTGATCTCCGATCTCGGCGGCTTCGGCGGGCTTTTCTCGCTGGACCTGCACGGGCTTGAAAAGCCGGTGCTGGTCTCCGGCACGGACGGCGTGGGCACCAAACAGCGCATCGCGCAGCTCATGGATCGTCACAACACCGTCGGCATCGACTGCGTGGCGATGTGCGTCAACGACATTATCTGCTGCGGGGCGAAGCCGCTGTTCTTCCTTGACTACATCGCCATCGGCAAGAACATCCCGGAAAAGGTCGTGTCGCTGGTCTCGGGCGTATCCGAGGGCTGCGTACGCGCGGGCTGTGCGCTCATCGGCGGCGAGACCGCCGAGCACCCCGGCACGATGAAGCCGGACGACTATGACCTTGCGGGCTTTGCCGTGGGCGTCGTGGACCGTGGCAAAATTCTGGACAAGAACAAAATGCAGCCGGGAGACGTGGTCATCGCGCTGCCATCCAGCGGGCTGCACTCCAACGGCTACTCGCTCGTGCGCAAGGTGTTCGATGTGGAGAACGCCGACCTCGGGCAGTATTACGGTGAGCTGGGCTGCGCGCTGGGCGAGGAGCTGCTGCGCCCGACAAAGATCTATGTCCGTCCTGTGTTAGCGGCCATCGAAGCCGCCGATATCCGCGGCATCAGTCACATCACCGGTGGCGGCTTCTATGAGAACATTCCGCGCTGCATTCCCGACGGCCTGTGCGCGAAGATCGAAAAGAAAGCGCTGCACATCCCGCCCATCTTCCCCCTGCTCGCGCGCATGGGCGGCATCTCGGAGCGCGATATGTTCAACACCTTCAACATGGGCACAGGCATGGTGCTCGTCGCTGCAAAGGACAGCGCCGACAAGGCGCTCGCCGCGCTGCATTCTCTCGGTCAGGAGGCCGGCGTCATCGGTGAGATCGTATTGGACGAGGAAAAGGTGGAGCTATGCTGACACCCGCCCGCATCGCCGTGCTGGTCTCCGGCGGCGGCACGAATTTGCAGGCGCTGCTCGACGCGCAGCGCGACGGAAAAATGCCGCACGGCGAGATCGTGCTGGTCGTTTCTTCCCGCGCGGGGGCCTATGCGCTCACGCGGGCGGAAAACGCGGGTGTTGCGGCGCGCGTGCTCACGCCCTCCTGTGGGCAGGAGCTGTTTGAAAGCGAGCTTTCCGTGCTGCTGCGCGAGCAGGAGATCGACCTCATTCTCCTCGCAGGCTTTACGGTCATCCTCAGCGCAGAATTTACAAAGCAGTGGCCGCGGCGCATCCTGAATGTCCATCCGTCCCTGATCCCCGCCTTCTGCGGCAAGGGCATGTATGGCCTGCGGGTGCATGAGGCCGCGCTCGCACGCGGCGTGAAGGTCACGGGTGCGACGGTGCACTTTGTCAACGAAATTCCCGACGGCGGCGAGATCCTGCTGCAAAAGGCGGTGGAGATCGCGCCGGACGACACGCCCGAAACGTTACAGCGGCGCGTGATGGAGCAGGCGGAATGGCAGCTGCTGCCGCTTGCGGCAGAGCGCGTCTGCGCAGAGATCGTAAGAGAGAAGGAGCAGAAAAATGACTGATTTTCTGGAGTTTTTAAGGGCGACCTCTTATCCCGGCCGCGGCATCCTTGTCGGACGCCGCTGTGTGTACTATTTCATCATGGGGCGCAGCGAGAACAGCCGCAACCGCGTCTTTGTCAAGACCGAGGACGGCATCCGCACCGAGGCGCACGACCCCGCCAAGCTCTCTGACCCCAGCCTCATCATCTATCATCCCGTGCGCACGATGGGGCGCGACCTCGTCGTGACGAACGGCGACCAGACCGACACCATCTGCGAGCACGGCGACTTTCGCCGCGGCCTCATGACACGCGAATACGAGCCCGACGAGCCGAACTGGACGCCGCGCATCTCCGCCATCATGCACGAGGACGGCTCCTTCGAGCTGTCCATCCTCAAGCGTAAGGATGGACGCTGCCTGCGCGAGTTCTTCTGCTACGAGGGCTGCGACGAGGGCAAGGGCTATTTCATCAGCACCTATCAGGGCGACGGCAGCCCGCTGCCGACCTTTGCCGGCGAGCCAATGGAGGCGAGCGTCCCCTCTCCCGAGGAGGTCTGGGCGGCGCTCAACGCGGACAACAAGGTCTCCCTTTATACGAACATGAACGGCGAGGTAAAGCTGTTCAACAAAAACTTAGGCGACTGAGGAGGACGATATGAACGAGCTGGAACTCAAATACGGCTGCAACCCCAACCAGAAGCCCGCGCGCGTTTTCATGAAAAACGGCGCAGCCCTTCCCTTTACGGTTCTCAACGGCAAGCCCGGCTACATCAACCTGCTCGACGCCTTCAACTCCTTCCAGCTCGTGCGCGAGCTGAAGGAGGCGACGGGACTTCCCGCCGCGGCGAGCTTCAAGCACGTCTCTCCCGCGGGAGCGGCGCTCGGCCTGCCGCTCGACGAGGTGGACAAAAGGGTCTATTTCGTCGCGCCCGGCGCGGCGCTCTCCCCCATCGCCTGTGCCTATATCCGCGCCCGCGGCGCGGACCGCCTCTGCTCCTACGGCGACTGGGCGGCGCTCTCCGACGAGTGCGACGCCGCCACCGCCGCGTATCTGAAAAACGAGGTTTCCGACGGCATCATCGCCCCTGCTTACAGCGACGAGGCTCTTGCCATCTTAAAGACGAAAAAGGGCGGCAAATACAACATCGTGCAGATCGACCCCGCCTATGCTCCCGCGCCGCTGGAGCAGAAGGATGTTTTCGGCATCACCTTTGAGCAGGGGCACAACGACTGCAAAATCGATGAGAGCCTGCTCCAAAACATCGTCACCGAAAATAAAGGCCTGCCCGAGAGTGCGAAGCGCGATATGCTCCTTGCCCTCATCACGCTCAAATACACCCAGTCCAACTCCGTCTGCTACGTCAAGGACGCTCAGGCCATCGGCGTGGGCGCGGGCCAGCAAAGCCGCATCCACTGCACCCGTCTGGCGGGACAGAAGGCGGACAACTGGTATCTCCGCCGCCATCCGAAGGTGCTCGCCCTCTCGTTCGTGGACGACATCCGCCGTCCCGACCGCGACAACGCTATCGATGTCTACCTCTCCGACGAGTGCGACGATGTGCTTGCCGACGGCGCGTGGCAGCGCGTCTTTCAGGAGCGCCCCGAGGCGCTCACGGGCGAGGAAAAGCGCGCTTGGCTCGCGCAGCAGCGCGGCGTGACCGTCGGCTCGGACGCCTTTTTCCCCTTCGGCGACAATGTCGAGCGCGCGCGCAAGAGCGGCGCTTCCTACATCGTCGAGCCGGGCGGCTCGATCCGCGACGACAATGTCATCGAGACGGCGAACAAATACGGCATCACTATGGCGTTCACGGGTATGCGCCTGTTCCATCATTAAGCAAGGAGGAATTTCTCCATGAAGCTCATGGTCATCGGCGGCGGCGGCCGCGAACACGCCATCATTAAAAAGCTGAAGGAAAACCCCGCGGTCGAGAAAATTTACTGTCTGCCCGGCAACGGCGGCATCGCCGCCGACGCAGTCTGCGTCAGTGAGATCGGCGCGAAGGACATCCCCGCGCAGGTCGAATTTGCCAAGGCGCACGGCATTGATTATGCCGTTGTCGCGCCGGACGACCCCCTTGCCCTCGGCGCGGTGGACGCGCTGAGCGCGGCGGGCATCCCCTGCTTCGGCCCTGACAAAAAGGCCGCCGTCATCGAGGCGAGCAAGGCGTTTGCAAAGGACTTGATGCAAAAATACAACATTCCCACCGCAAAATACCGCGTCTTTACCGACGCGCCCTCCGCCTGTGCCTACATCGACGCCGAGGGTGCGCCCATCGTCGTCAAGGCGGACGGTCTCGCGCTCGGCAAGGGCGTCGTCGTCGCGCAGACAGTCGAGGAGGCGAAGGCCGCCGTGCGCGCGATGATCGAGGATAAGACCTTCGGTCAGAGCGGCGCGCGCGTCGTCATCGAGGAATATATGGAGGGGCCCGAGGTCTCGGTGCTGAGCTTCACCGACGGCGAAGCGCTCGTGCCGATGGTCTCCTCCATGGACCACAAGCGTGCGCTCGACGGCGACAAAGGTCCCAACACCGGCGGCATGGGCGCGGTCGCGCCGAACCCGTATTATACAAAGGAGCTTGCGGCGGAGTGCATAGAGAATATCTTCCTGCCGACGATCCGCGCGATGCGCGCCGAGGGCCGCCCCTTCCGCGGCTGCCTCTACTTCGGGCTGATGCTCACCAAGAGCGGCCCGAAGGTCGTGGAGTACAACTGCCGCTTCGGCGACCCCGAAACGCAGGCGGTGCTGCCGCTGCTCAAAAGCGACCTGCTCACCGTCATGCAGGCGACGACGAACGGTACGCTCGCGGACGCGAGCGTGGAATTTTCGACCGGTTCCGCCTGCTGCGTCGTGCTCGCGTCCGAGGGCTACCCCAAAAAGTATGAGAGCGGCTTTCCCATCACGATGAGCGAGGAGGCCGCTGCGCACTGCTATGTCGCGGGCGCGAAAAAGGACAGCGATACGCTCCTGACCGCGGGCGGACGCGTGCTCGGTGTCACCGCCGTCGCCCCCACACTGAGGGCCGCCGTCGAGGACGCGTACCATCTGGCGGAGGGCGTAGATTTTGCCAACAAATACTGCCGCGGCGACATCGGCAGCGCCGCGCTCGCGGCGCGGGAGGAGAGAGGATAAAATGGTATTTCGGACCTATGTGGAAAAGCGGCAAGGTCTCGCGCCCGAGTGCGAGGCGCTGCTGACGGACTGCCACGATTTTCTCGGCGTGCAGGGCCTGCGCGCCGCGCGTATCTGGAACCGCTATGATGTAGAGGGGATCGAGGCCCCTCTCTTTGAAAATGCCTGCAGGAGCGTGTTTTCCGAGCCGCCGCTGGACCTTGTGTCCGACGCGGCGGACACGCAGGACGCCTGCGCGGTCTTTGCCGTCGAGCCCCTGCCCGGTCAGTTCGACCAGCGCGCAGACAGCGCAGCGCAGTGCATCCAGCTTTTGAGCCAAGGCGAGCGCCCGCGCATCCGCACAGCAAAGGTCTACGCGCTCTATGGGATGCTGACGGATGCCGATGTCGAGGCGGTCAAGCGCTATGTCATCAACCCCGTCGAAAGCCGCGAGGCGAGCCTTGCAAAGCCCGAAACGCTCGCCGAGGAGCTTGCCGAGCCAAAGCGCGTTGCGTCCGTCGAGGGCTTCACCGCCATGGACGAGGCCGCGCTCTCCGCGCTGCTCTCCTCCATGGGGCTTGCCATGGATATTGCCGACCTCAAGACGCTGCAAGACTATTTCCGCGAGACCGAGCGCCGCGACCCCACCGTGACCGAGCTGCGCGTGGTCGACACCTACTGGTCAGACCACTGCCGCCACACGACCTTCTCCACCCACCTTGACGAGATCCGCATCGACGATGACGCCGTCAAGGGCGCCTATGCGCGCTATCTCGCCGCGCGCGAGGAGGTCTACGGCGCGGAGAAGGCCGCCCAGCGCCCGCAGACGCTTATGGATATTGCGACCATCGGCACAAAGACGCTCAAGGTCCGCGGTCTGCTCCCCGAGCTCGACGAGAGCGAGGAGATCAACGCCTGCTCTATCCATGTACCCGCCGTGGTGAACGGCAAGGAGCAGGACTGGCTTTTGATGTTCAAAAACGAAACGCATAACCACCCCACCGAGATCGAGCCCTTCGGCGGCGCGGCCACCTGCATCGGCGGCTGCATCCGCGACCCGCTCTCCGGCCGCGCCTATGTCCATCAGGCAATGCGTGTGACGGGCGGCGGCGACCCGAGAAAGGCGCTTGCCGAGACGCTTTCAGGCAAGCTCCCGCAGCGCAAGCTCGCCCAGACCGCCGCGGCGGGCTACTCCTCCTACGGCAACCAGATCGGCCTTGCCACCGGCCATGTCGCGGAGCTGTACCACGAGGGCTATGTCGCCAAGCGCCTTGAGTGCGGCGCGGTCGTCGCCGCCGCGCCCGCGAGCAATGTCGTGCGCGAGCGTCCCGCGCCGGGTGATGTGGTCATCCTGCTCGGCGGGCGCACGGGGCGCGACGGCATCGGCGGCGCGACCGGCTCCTCCAAGAGCCACGATATGAAATCGCTTTCCACGATGGCGAGCGAGGTGCAAAAGGGCAATGCGCCCGAGGAGCGCAAGATCCAGCGTCTGTTCCGCGACGGCGCGGTCACGCGCCTCATCAAGCGCTGCAACGACTTCGGCGCGGGCGGCGTGTCCGTCGCGGTCGGCGAGCTGGCGGACGGACTCATCATCGACCTCGATGCCGTGCGCAAGAAGTACGAGGGCCTCGACGGCACGGAACTGGCGATCTCCGAATCGCAGGAGCGCATGGCGGTCGTCGTCGCACCGGAGAACGAGGCGAAATTCATCGCCGCTGCCGCGGCGGAAAACTTAGAGGCCTACCGCGTGGCGGTCGTGACCGAAAGCCCCCGCATGGTCATGCGCTGGCGCGGACAGACGATCGCAGACCTCTCCCGCGCCTTCCTCGACACCAACGGCGCGACGAAGCACGCCTCCGTCGCCGTCCCCGCGAGGGAATGTGCCGCTCCCGCCGCAGCTCAAACGCTGCGCGGCATGGCGGGCAGCCTCAAGAGCGCGTCCCGCCGCGGTCTTGTCGAGCGCTTCGACTCCACCGTCGGCGCGGGGACGCTCCTCATGCCCTTTGGCGGCAGGACGCAGCGCAGCCCCGCGCAGGCGATGGCGGCGCTCCTGCCCGTCCTCCCCGGCGAGAAGACCGCGCAGGGCAGCGTGATGGCCTGGGGCTGCGACCCCGACGCGCTGAGCGCCGACCCCTATCGCGGTGCGCACGACGCGGTCTATACCTCGGTCGCCAAGCTCGTCGCCGCAGGCGCAGACTATCATAAGGCATATCTTTCCCTGCAAGAATTTTTTGAAAAGCTCCGCAATGAGCCCGCGCGTTGGGGCAAGCCCTTCGCGGCGCTGCTCGGCGCGCTGGACGCGCAGCTGGAGCTGAGCGCCGCCGCCATCGGCGGCAAGGACTCCATGTCCGGCAGCTTTCTTGACCGCGATGTGCCGCCGACGCTCATCTCCTTCGCCATCGCGCCGCTGCTCGAAGGCGAGCTGCTGACGACCGACCTGAAGGCGGTGGGCCACGGCGTCTACCTCTTCGCAGGCAAAACGCCCGAGCAGCAGGCCGCCGCGTGGGAGCGTTTCACCGCGCTTGCGCGCGCGGGCAAGGTCGTGAGTGCGTGGGCGGTCGAAAACGGCCTTGCCGAGGCGGTGATGAAGATGTCCTTCGGCAACGAGATCGGCTTCGCCGCGGAAAATACGGTGCTTGACTGGTTCGCCCCCATGCCAGGCGCGATTGTCGCCGAGCTGAGCGATGAAGTCTCCGACGCCGTGCGCATCGGCGTCACCACAGCGGAAAAGGCCATTGCCCTCGGCGCGGACAGTGCCTCCATCGAAGAGCTTGCCGCGCTGAACGACGCTGTGCTCGAAGCCGTCTACCCGACAAAGACGCGGGACAGCGGCACGGTCGAGAGCTTTTCCCATGAAACGAAGGCGCGTGTCGCCCCCGCCGTCAAGCAGGCGCGTCCGAAGGCGCTCATCCCCGTTTTCCCCGGCACGAACTGCGAGTACGACACGCAGCGCGCGCTTTCGGAGGCAGGCGCGGACGCCGAGCAATTCATCGTCCGCAACCTCACGAGCGCCGATGTCGCAGACAGCGTCGAGCGCTTTGCAGCTGCTGTCAGGACCGCGCAGATGATCGTCATTCCCGGCGGCTTCTCCGGCGGCGACGAGCCGGACGGCAGCGCCAAGCTCATCACCGCGTTTTTCCGCAACGCCGCCGTCCGCGAGCAGGTGACGGCGCTGCTCGAGCAGCGCGACGGTTTGATGCTCGGCATCTGCAACGGCTTCCAGGCGCTCATCAAGCTCGGCCTCGTGCCCTACGGAAGGATCATGGATACCGACGAGTCCTTCCCGACACTCACCTACAATGTCATCGGCCGCCACCAGTCCAAGCTCGTGCGCACGCGCGTGTGCTCGACGCGATCTCCGTGGCTTGCGGGAACAGAGGTGGGAGATATTTACACCGTTCCCATTTCGCACGGCGAGGGGCGTTTTCTCGCCTCGCAGGAGCTGATCGAACAGCTTGCCGCAAACGGCCAGATCGCCACGCAGTATGCAGGCCTTGACGGATATGCTACAATGGATACTGCTTTCAATCCCAACGGCTCCGTCTGCGCCATCGAGGGCATCACCTCCCCCGACGGGCGGGTGTTTGGCAAAATGGGGCACAGCGAGCGCATCGGCCCCGCGCTTTACCGAAACGTGCCTGGGACTTACGATATGCACCTGTTCGCCTCGGCGGTGCGTTACTTCAAAAAATAGGAGGGCAAGTCATGGCCTATTACTATCCCGATCCGTCTCATACCTTCAGCGAGTACCTGCTCGTACCGGGCTACACCTCGGAGGAGTGCGTGCCCGACCACGTTTCGCTCAAAACGCCGCTGGTCAAATACCGCAAGGGGCAGGAGGACTGCCCTATCAGCCTGAATATCCCGATGGTCTCGGCGATCATGCAGTCGGTGTCGAACGACACGCTCGCCGTCGCGCTTGCCAAGGAGGGCGGGCTTTCGTTCATCTTCGGCTCGCAGTCCATCGAAAGCGAGGCGGAGATGGTGCGCCGCGTGAAGAGCAGCAAGGCGGGCTTCGTCGTCAGCGCCTCGAATCTCACGCCTGAGCACACGCTGGCCGATGTGCTCGCGCTCAAGGAGAAAAATGGCTTCTCCACCGTCGCCATCACTGAGGACGCCATGCCCAACGGGAAACTCCTCGGCATCGTCACGAGCCGTGACTACCGCGTCAGCCGCATGAGCACAGACCTCAAGGTGCGCGATTTTATGACGCCGCGCGAAAAGCTCATCACTGCTCCCTCCTCCACCACGCTCAAGGAGGCCAACGACATCATTTGGGAGCACAAGCTCAACGCCCTGCCCATTGTGGATGAGAACGACTGCCTGCGCTACTTCGTTTTCCGCAAGGACTACGCCGAGCACAAGGAGCACCCCCTCGCCCTCCAGGACGCGCAGAAGCGCTATCTGGTCGGCGCGGGCATCAACTCCCGCGACTACCACGAGCGCATCCCCGCGCTCGTTGAGGCGGGCGCGGATATTCTCTGCATCGACTCGTCCGAGGGCTACTCTGTCTGGCAGAAGAAGGTCATTGACTTCGTGCGTGAGAACTACGGCAATACCGTGAAGATCGGCGCGGGCAATGTGGTCGACCGCGACGGCTTCCGCTTCCTCGCCGAGTGCGGCGCAGACTTTGTCAAGGTCGGCATCGGCGGCGGTTCCATCTGCATCACGCGCGAGACCAAGGGCATCGGCCGCGGTCAGGCGACGGCCGTCATCGACGTCTGCCGCGCGCGCGACGAGTACTTCCGCGAGACCGGCATCTACGTGCCCGTCTGCTCCGACGGCGGCATCGTGCACGACCACCACATCACGCTCGCGCTGGCCATGGGCGCGGACTTCGTGATGCTCGGCCGCTACTTCGCCCGCTTCGACGAGAGCCCGTCGGACAAGGTCAACGTCAACGGCACGCTCATGAAGGAGTACTGGGGCGAGGGCTCCAACCGCGCGCGCAACTGGCAGCGCTATGACCTCGGCGGCGGCAAGAAGCTGTCCTTCGAGGAGGGCGTGGACTCCTACGTGCCCTACGCCGGCAAGCTCTCCGACAACGTCCAGCAGACGCTGGCAAAGGTCCGCTCGACCATGTGCAACTGCGGCGCACTGACCATCCGCGAACTGCAGGAGAAGGCGCGGCTGACGCTCGTGTCCTCGGTGAGCATCGTCGAGGGCGGCGCGCATGACGTCGTGCTCAAGACCTCGAACAAGCAGGTCTAATCTCGTCGCCTGTCAAAAAGTGATACTTTTTGACAAAGGGGGGGCTGCCTGACTGCAGCGCACGCGCCGTCCGCCGGAGACGGACAGCGCGCACGTTTGCAGGCCGAGCGGTATTTTCTCCGCCGCACATGTCGCCGGAGAAAATGATCGGATTTTCTTTCGCCGCTGCGGCGGCGAAACTCTACGAGGTTTTTTTATCAGCCATGCGGCGCTTTGCCTGATTCGCAAAGCGCCGCCTTTTTGCACATACGGACAAAAAATTGTGGAAAACCGCGTGGGTTTTGCGCGCGGCGCGTGTATCATAGGGTAGAAACCGGTCACGGTGGGAGGAGGCGAGGGCGTGCACGAACAGGATATGATCGCGCTGCTGCAGCAGCATGACGAGCGCGGCATGGATGCGCTGCTGCTGCACTGCGGGCCGCTGATGCGCTACATCATCGCGCCGATCGTGCCGAACGCGCTCGACCGCGAGGAGTGCCTCTCGGAGGCGTCGCTGCGCGTGTGGAACAAGATCGCGCAGTTCGACGCCGCGCGCGGCAGCTGGAGCGCGTGGCTGACGGCGGTCACGCGAAACACGGCGCTGAACTTTCAGCGCAGCGCCGCCCGGCATGGCGACACGCAGACGCTGCCGGAGGACGCGCCGTCGCCGGAGGCGTCCCCGGAGGAGGCGCTGATACAGGCCGAGCGCCGCGCCGCGCTGCACGATGCGCTCGCACGGCTCGGTCAGAGCGACCGGGCGCTGTTTTACCGAAAGTATTACTACCTGCAGCCCACCGCACAGATCGCCGCCGAGCTCGGCATGACCGAGCGCGCGGTCGAGGGGCGGCTGTACCGCCTGAAAAAACGGCTGCGCACGATGTTGGGAGGTGACGGCGATGCGTGAGCACGAGCGGGAATATCCGCGCGACGACGCCTTTGAGGCGCTGCTCGCGCAGAGCGTGGACGAGCTGCCGCCGGAGGAGATCGTCGCCGACGTGACACCGTGGCGGCAGGCGATGGAGCGCGTGCTGTTCGGTCTGGCGCTGTGCATGGTCACCCTGAACCTCTGGTGCCTGAACTACATCCTGCCCGCCATCGGCACGGTGCTGCTGCTGCTCGGCTTTCGCGCGCTGCGACAGGAAAACCCGTGGCTCGGCGGCTGCTTTGTGTGCGCCGTGCTGCGCGCGGCGTGCGTGTTCCCGTCGCTGATCCTGAACACGACCATCCTGCCAAGCGACGCCTGCAAGAGCGCTGCCGCAGCGGTGAGCGCCGCGCTGATGCTCGCGCTGCTGCTGTGCTTCTGGCAGGGGCTGCGCGCGGTGCGGCGCAAGGCGGGGCTGCCGGCGCAGGGCGGCGGCGCGGGCGCGCTGCTGGTATGGTATGTGCTCATGTGCGTACTCGCCGCCGTGCACTACACGGGTCTGCTCGTGCCGATCGCCATGCTCGTGGGCTATGTGTGCATCCTGCGCAGCCTGTTCCGGCTCTCCGGGGCGCTCGACGAGGCGGGCTACGCCATCGCGCCGCAGCCGGTGCGCGTGACGGATCGGTGCATCGCGCTCGTGCTCGCGGCAGCGCTGGGCATCGGCTGCACGCTCGGGTATCTCTTCGGCGGCAGCTACCGGATGGACTGGCAGCCCGCGGACACATCCGAGCAGACGCAGACGGCGGCGATCCGGCAGCAGCTGCTGGATCTCGGCTTTCCGGAGGCTGTGCTCAACGACCTCACGCCGGAGGACATCGCTGCCTGTGACGGCGCGCTGCGCGTCGTGGCCGTGACGGAGGATCACCCCTTCAACGACGGCAGAACCGTCTCGCACAAGGAAAGCGACGGCGAGGGCGGCGTCGTCAGCGTGCTGGACACGGTCTACGACGTCAGAGAGCTGCGCCTGACCAGTGTGGGCGTGCAGCTGCCCGGCGCGCAGGAGACGTGGCGGGTGTACCACCACTTCCTGTGGACGACCGACCCCGGCTTCTGCGGCACGGAGGCGCTCCAGATCTGGCCTGCCGATCAAAGCACCCCGGATGGGTGGCGCTTCGCCGGGGACGTGACCGGCCGCGTGCTGTATGACCGGGACGGGCAGACGTTCACCGCGTCCTACCACACGCTCGGACGCCAGACCTACACCGCCGACTCCGTGTTCTTCGGGCAGCGGACGAACAGCGACCTGTTCGCGGCCTTTTCCATGCCGCGACACGCAGAGAGAGCGCGCGGCTATGTCGCCTACACCGCCGCAGCGGTGCAAAGCGGCTGTCTGCTCAGCAGCTGGTGCAACTACACCCACCAGCAGAGCCTGCTGCAATATCCCGCCGTGACGGCGATGGAAAAGCGGATGACGTCCGCCTTCGGGAATGCCGGCGCGTTTCGCACCGTACAGCACGCGCTGCAGTTTTTCCCCGAGGACGCACAGACGCTGCGATGAACGCAAAAAACCGACCCGAACAGGCGTTCGGGTCGGTTTTTTCTATGCACCGGGTCAGGGGTGCGGCTTGTTGTCGCGGTAGGCGGCCATGATGTCGCGGAAGATCTCACCGTTGGTCGGCGGCGTCCACGTGATGGCGTTGGCGCCGGCCTGAATGGTCTCGAGGATGCTCTCATCCGTCGGACCGCCGGTCGCAATAATGGGCACGTCGGGATAGCGCTCGCGGATGCTGCGCACGATGGCAGGCGTCTCCGCTGCGGCCGAGACGTTAAAGATATTCGCACCGGCCTGCAGGCGGGCGTCAAAGTCCGTGTCTGCGCGCGCGACCGTGACCACGACGGGGATGTCGATCGTCTCGGCGACGTGCTGCACGACGGTGTTGGCCGTCGGCGCGTTGAGCACGACGCCGGTCGCGCCCTGCATCTCGGCGAACATGGCGAGGTTGACCACACGCTGTCCCTGCGTGAGACCGCCGCCGACACCGGCAAACACCGGAATATCGGCCGCGAGCAGCAGCGCCTGCGTGATGATCGGCTGCGGAGTGAACGGATAGACCGCGATGATCGCGTCGGCGTTCACGTTTTTGATGATCGACAGGTCGGTCGAGAATACGAGCGACTTGATGCGCTTGCCAAAGACCATGATGCCGCTGCACTGATAGATGACCTCCGGCACGCGCAGCGCGAACTTGCGCAGCGTACCGTCCTGCGCCTGCGGCATGGCCTTCTTCGGCGGAATTATTTTTTCTTCGTACATGATGATCCTCCCTCCAGTATGCGTTTGAACGTTTCGACGCCGGTGAGCAGCACGCGCTCATCGAAATCAAAATGGCTGCTGTGCAGCGGGGCGGTGCCGGACGGCTCCTGCACGCCGAGGAAGAAAAACACCCCCGGCCGCTCCTGCTGGTATTCGGCAAAGTCCTCCGCCGCCATGACGGGCTCGACCAGGACCGCATCGTCCATGGAGTCGAGCACGGCGTAAAACTGCTCCACCAGCTCGCGCGGGTTGCGCACGCTCGGATAGCGCACCTTGCGCTCTATGTCGATCTGCGCGCCGGTGGCCGTCTCCAGTCCCTGCATGAGCGCGGCGATCTTATGGCTGAGCGTGCGGTAGAGGTCGTTGCTGAACACGCGCAGCGTGCCGCTGATCGTGACCTCTTCAGCGATGACGTTGTGCGACGTGCCGCCCTGGATCTTGCCGAGCGTGAGCAGCGCGTCCTGATGCGGGTCGACGTCGCGCGTGATGACCGTCTGCACCATCGTGATCAGCTCCGCCGCGACAACGATGGCGTCAATGCCCATCTGCGGCGTGGACGCGTGCGCGCTCTTGCCGTGCACGGTGATCTCAAAATCGCTCGTCTGCGCCATGAGATAGTCCCAGCGGATGCCGATCCTGCCCTTCGGCACGGTCGGCCACAGGTGCAGACCGTAGACGCAGTCCACCCGCGGGTTTTCGAGCGCGCCCTCGTCGATCATGCGCCGCGCGCCGGCCCACCCCTCTTCGCCGGGCTGGAACAGCAGCACCACGTTGCAGTGCAGCCGGGCGCGGTTTTTGGCGATCCAGCGCGCGAGCAGCAGCAAAATCGTCATATGCCCGTCGTGACCGCAGCCGTGCATGCAGCCGGGGCGCTGCGAGCGGTAGGGCACGTCGTTTGCCTCGTCGTTGTGAATGCCGTCCATGTCGGCGCGCAGGGCAATGGTCTTTTGCGCGTCCTTGGCGAAAAAGACGGCCTTCACCCCGCAGACCGCCGGCGTCTCCAGCCGGTCGGGCGCGCACTGGCGCAGCTCGTTGAGCACATACGCCTGCGTGTCATGCAGCTGGAAGCCGATCTCGGGGATGCGGTGCAGATCCTGCCGGATGCGCACGGCGTCGTCATACATGGATGCGATCTCTTTACTCAGGTTCATAAGCTCTCCCTCCGCGCCGGAACGCCCGGAACGGTTGATTCTTCTAAATTTTTCTACGCACAGTATACTCAAAATCGCCGCATGCGTCAATGGGCATCCATTTTGGCGTGCGTAACGTTAAAAAAAGTTTACATCTTGTCGCTTGCATTTTTTGCGGGGATTTGCTAGAATTCCTACTAGAATACTTAAAATATTCAAATGATTCCGAAACAGAGGGCGATATCCATGTTTTCCGTCTCCGAAGCGAGCGTGGCCGTCATCACCGGCGGCAGCTCGGGCATCGGCCTCAACGCCGCACGCGCGCTGCGCGACCGCGGTCTGAACGTGTATGAGCTCAGCCGCCGCGCCGAAAACGCGGAGCCGGGCGTGACACATCTGCAGGCGGATGTGACGGACGAGACGCAGGTCAACGCCGCCGTGGCCGAGATCCTGCGCCGCGAGGGGCGCATCGACATCCTGATCAACAACGCGGGCTTCGGCATCTCCGGCGCGATCGAGTTCACGCCGCCGCAGGAGGCCCGGCGTCAGTTCGATGTGAACTTCTTCGGCATGGTGAACATGAACCACGCAGTGCTGCCCGTCATGCGGCAGCAGGGCGGCGGCCGCATCGTGAACATGAGCTCCGTCGCGGCGCCCATCGCCATTCCGTTTCAGGCCTACTACTCGGCCTCCAAGGCCGCCGTGCGCACGTATACGCTCGCGCTCGCAAGCGAGGTGCGTCCCTTCGGCATCGAGGTCTGCGTCATCATGCCGGGCGACATCGCCACCGGCTTCACCGCCGCGCGGCGCAAAAGCTGCGGCGGCGACGACGTGTACAACGGCCGCATCGCCCGCTCCGTCGCCGTGATGGAGCACGACGAGCGGACCGGTATGAGCGCGCAGTTCGCGGGGCAGTTCGTTGCCCGGCGCGCCACGCAAAAGCATCCCAAGCTCATCTGCACCATGGGGCGAAAATACGCCCTGTTCGTGTTTCTCATGCGCATCCTGCCGACCAGGACCGCCACGCGCATCGTCGGCCGGATCTACGCATCCTGACAATTTGCTATTCTTCCCTGCGGCGCAAAACATCCCATTGCCATCCATCCAGGCATCTTATCTTCCTTCCATCCTTCTCCACCCCTGAGCGCCGCATTTTCCCCCCTTAACCCGCAGCAGCGGGTCTGCCTCCGGTCCCATCTCAGCCGGGGGCAGAATTCTTTTTCCGGCAAAAAAAATATCCGCGAAAAGCCGCCTGTTTTCTGCACGAAAACAGGCGGCTGATGCTGTCAGAAGGGGGATGCAGTCTGCACGCCCTCCGGAGGATAGCTGCAGCAGATACCGGCTCAGAACGACACGCTCATGAACAGCGCCACGCAGCACAGCACAAGCGCCAGCGGCACGTAGACATAGCGGCCGACACTGTACCAGACGGCGCCGCGGTGCCGGCGGCTGCCGGTGTTGACGGCATCGAGCAGGTCGTCCTTTTTCATGACGTAGAACCACGAGATCGCGCCGAGCGTCGCGCCGATGGGGATGATGTAGATCGACACGAAGTCCATCCACGGGCCCCACTTGGAGATCGGCTCCATGAGCAGACCGAAGCCGAGGCACAGCACGCACAGTATGCCGAGCACGGCAGCGCGGCTGAGCTTGGGGAACTTGTGCTGGAGCGATTCGGCGACGGCCTCGAACATATTCTGCAGCGAGCTGACACCGGCGAAGATCATGGCGACGTACAAAATGACGGCGAACAGGCGGCCGAGCGGAATGTCCTGCAAAATGGTCGGCAGCGTCACGAACAGCAGGCTCGGACCCGCGCCGACGTCCTGCCCGTAGGAGAAGCAGGCGGGGATGATGACCAGCGCGGCGACGACGGCGGCGATGGTGTCAAACAGCGCCGTGTGCTGCGCCACGTCCACAACGTCCTCGTCCTTGGACAGGTACGCACCGTAGACGATCATGCCGCTGCCGGTGACGGACAGGGAGAAAAACGCCTGACCCATCGCCCAGACCCAGATCATCGGGTCCTTGAGCGCCTCCCAGCGGGGCGTGAACATGAACTTGTAGCCCTCGGCAGAGCCGGGCAGCAGCGCCACGCGCACGGCCAGCACCACGAAGATGATAAAAAACAGCGGCATCATGACCTTGTTGGTCTTTTCGATGCTGTGCGCGCCGAGAAACAGCGTCAGCAGTGTGCCGCCCACGACGATGATGTGATACGGGATGACGGAATAGGGCTGCGAGGAGAAGGCGCCGAACCACGCGGCGGCGTCGGCGGTCATGAGCGTGCCGGCGAGCGAGTCGACCAGCGCCTTGAGGATATACGTCACGATGACGGCGTAGCCGATGGCGATGCACAGCGAGCCGGCCAGCGGCAGCCAGCCGAGGATGCCGCCGACCTTGCCGGCGGTCTCGCCGCGGGTGCCCCACGCCTCCTTGTATGCGCCGAGCGTGCCCGTGCCCGCGCGGCGGCCGATGGCGAATTCCGTCGGCAGGCCGACCGTGCCGAAGATGACCACAAACAGCAGGTAGATCAGCAGAAATGCCCCGCCGCCGTTGCTGCCGAGCTTGTTCGGAAAGCCCCAGACGTTGGCCATGCCGACCGCCGAGCCGACGGAGGCCAGAATAAAGCCCCAGCGGCTGGCAAAGTTTTTCGTGTCTTTCTTTTTCATGTTTTCTCCCATCCAGACGCGAAAACATCTGTGCGGCGCGCGCCGCGCAGATGTCGGGTCTGTCCTCTCTTGATGGCCGTATGGGCACTTTGCCCATGCATAGCGGCTTCATTTTAAAGGATTACAGTGAAAAAGTCAAGCGCACTGCCGCATTTTGTAAAGCCGCCGGCCGCGCGGCAAAGCGGCAAAGCCCCCGCATCCGCAGCGCAGAAAACAGCTTGTCAAAAAACCTCGTAGAGTTTCGCCGCCGGAGCGGCGAAAGAAAGTCCAATCATTTTCTTCGGCGACATGTGCGGCGAAGAAAATACTTCTCGGCCTGCAAACGTGCGAGTTGTCCGCCTCCGGCGGACAGCGAGTGCGCTGCAGTCAGGCCGCAAACCCCTTTGTCAAAAAAGTAGTACTTTTTTGACAGTCTCAGAAAAGCCCCTCCGCTTTCGCGGAGGGGCTTTGCCGTCTTGATATGGTTTCAGGCGCGGCGCAGCGTGTGCATGACCTTTTTCATGAGGCCGGAGCCGAGCTTGTTGTCAAAATAATCGAGCCACGCGCGCACGGAGTCGATGGTCTCGGGCTCGCCGAGCCAGTGGCGCAGGATCACGTCGCGCTCGGTGCCGCGCAGGAGCTTGGCGACGGACACGGCGATGGCATACGCATCGTCGAGCTTGCCGAGCAGCGGCACGGAATCCGGCACGAGATCCAGCGGCGAGAGCACATACAGCAGTGCCAGACCGAGGTCGAGCTTGCGGCTCGACGGCACGTCGGGGTCGAGCATGAGCTTGCAGATGAGATAGGCAAAGTCCGGCACCGTCGTGAGCAGATCGGCGGCTTTGCTGCCGAGCTGTGCGGCCACGAAGCCGTTGGCCTGATAGCGGGCGCGCTTATAGAAACGGTCGAATGCGTTGTCATCCGGGTAGTAGATGTTCTCTTTGGTCATGATCCAGCCTCCTGACGGGAGATGATTTCTCTCTATTATAGCGAAAAACCGGCCGCGCTTCAACCGCTTTTGTGAAGTTTTTCGGAATGGATTGCCAAACGCGGCGAACCGGCGTATAATGCAGAGGCATTTTCAGAAAACGGAGGCACCGCTATGATCCGCTTTTTCAACGGCCGCACGCTCACGATGGCGCGCGGCGTGACCGTCACGACCGACGAGGTCTGGACCGACGGGGACAAGATCGCCTATGTCGGCCCGGCGCCGGAGACGCTGCCCGCGTTCGAGCGGGAGATCGATCTCGGCGGCGACCTGGTCATGCCCGGCTTCAAAAACGCACACGCGCACGCCGGGATGAGCTTTGTGCGCTCGTATGCCGACGACGTGCCGCTGCAGCCGTGGCTGTTCGAGCAGATCTTCCCGCTCGAGGCCAAGCTCACGCCCGAGGCGGTGTATGCGTTCACGAAGCTGTCGATCCTCGAATACCTCACGAGCGGCATCACCGCCGGCTTTGACATGTACTATTTCCGCGAGGCCATCGCGCAGGCGGGCATCGACTGCGGCTTTCGCACGGTGCTGTGCGGGGGCGGCGGCAGCGCGCAGCAGCTCGAGGCGGAGTACCGCAAGTTCAACGCCCTGCACCCGCTGATCTCCTATCAGCTCGGCCTGCACTCGGAGTATACCTCGAGCCTTGCCGAGATGACCGAGGCGGGCGAGCTTGCGCGCACGCTGCGCGCGCCGGTGTTCGCGCACAACGCCGAGACTGCGCGCGAGGTGGCCGAGTGCCGCGAGCGCTGGGGCAAGACGCCGACGGAGCTGTTTGAGAGCCTCGGCCACTTCGATTTCGGCGGCGGCGGCTTCCACTGCGTGCACATGACGGAGCACGATCTGGACATTTTCCGCGCGCGCGGGCTCTGGGTCATCACGAACCCCGGCTCGAACGCCAAGCTTGCCAGCGGCATCGCCCCGCTGCGGCAGATGCGGGAGCTTGGCATCCGCATGGCCATCGGCACGGACGGCCCGTCGAGCAACAACGCGCTCGATTTCTTCCGCGAAATGTATCTGGCCGCCGTGCTGCAGAAGCTGCGCTGCGAGGACGCCGCCGCCCTCCCGGCGGACGATGTGCTGCACATGGCGACGGTCGGCGGCGCACAGGCCATGGGTCTGAGCGACTGCGACGTGCTTGCCCCCGGCAAGCAGGCCGACCTCATCGTCATCGACCTGCAGCGGCCGAATATGCAGCCGGTGCACAACGCCGCGCGCAACCTCGTCTACAGCGGCTCGAAGGAGAACGTGCGCCTGACGATGATCGCCGGGCGGGTGCTGTATGAAAACGGCGCGTTTTCCGTCGGTGAGCCGGTGCAGGACATTTACCGCGCCGTCGAGACGCACTTCGCCGCGATGCGCGCGGCGCTCTGATCGCTTTTCCTGCGGGCTGCGGGGCGGCGCAAGCTGCCTGAGGTGATATGCCCGAAACCATAAAAAGTCCCGAAAACGTGACGTTTTCGGGACTTTTTTGCAGCCCTGCGGGGGCTTTATGCCTTCGTTTCGAGCACTTTCACGCCGTGCATGATGATCTCGCCGGCGAGCACGGCCATCTCCTCGGCCGTCTGCTTCATGCCGCCGTCGATCCACGTGAGCGCGAGCGACATGTTGCCCGACACGATGAACGAGCAGAAGTAGTCGAGCATCGCGGGGTCGTTCGGATAGTAGTAGGCGAGAAAATCATACAGAAATTCGTCGCGCAGGATGTGGCAGATGCGGTCGGTGAAGGCAATGTCGCCGTTTTTGCCGAGCAGCACGTGGCAGAGGTCGGCGTTCTGCTCGATGTACTGGTACAGCTCCATCAGATACGGATAGGTCTTGCCCTCGGAGTCCTTCGCGTTGTGCCGGCGGCACACGACGACCAGACCCTCGGCCAGCTCATCCTCGAGACTGGCCAGCAGGTCGTACACATCCTTATAGTGAATATAGAAGGTGCCGCGGTTGATGTCTGCGATCGCTGCCAGCTCACGCACGGAGATATCCTTGACGCTCTTTTCCGCCATGAGTTTCATCAGTGCAAGCCGAAGCTGGCGTTTGGTCTTCCGCACTCTGCGGTCTACAACTTTTTCTTCCATTCGCCGATTCCTCCTATCGGTTGAATTTGTATGCTTTGCATACATGATACCACCAAAACGAACAATAATCAACAATTTGTTGCATTTTCATAGCGATTTTTTTCAACTTTTTTGGGAAACGTTTGCGTGATAGCAAGCCTCACGCCGCATATCCGCACCGTTGTTTTCAAAAATGCGGCTGCAGCGGCGGCTGCGCAAAACGCGGTGGAAAATCGGCGCGCGGTGTGCTATGATGAAGGCAAATGTGAAAAAGGAGCAACAGACCATGTTTGAAAACGGAACGTTCGCGGTGCTCGGCCCGGACGGAAAGCAGGTGCAGTGCGACGTGCTGTTCACCTACGACTGCGAGGACAACGGCCGCTCATACGTCGTGTTCACGACCGGCGAGGGCGCGCAGCAGCAGCTGTTCGCCAACCGCTATGCCGCGCGCGAGGACGGGCAGCCCGCGCTCTTCCCGCTCGAAAACGAGCAGGAATATCAGATCATCAAGCACTGCTTTGAGGAGCTCAAGGCAAAGCTCGCCGAACAGGCCGCCGCACAGGAGGGTGAAGCCAAAGCATGACCGATCCTTTCCAGCCGCTGACGGTGCGGGACATTCCGCGCCTGACACGTTATTTTTCCGCGCGCGGCACGCGCCTGTGCAATGACTCGGCGGGCGCCGCCGTGCTCTGGCAGCCGTATTTCCAGGACGCGGCGCTCGAGCTTGACGGCACGCTCGTGCTGCGCGAGCAGTTTCCCGGTCTCGGCACGGTGTTTTCCACACCGGTCGGCGAGAATGTGGGAAACGCATACGATTTTCTCGCAAAATATTGCCGCGAAGTGGGGCAGCCGCTGCAATTTTTCCCCGCTACGGACGCCGATGTGGAAAACCTGCGCGCGCGCTTTGGCGTCGTGGAGGTCACGCCGGTGCGCGCGTGGTTCGACTATCTCTACGACGCGCAGGACATGGTGAGCTTCCGCGGCCGCCGCTTCAACGGGCAGCGCAACCACATCCACCACTTCCAGCGCCTGTACCCGGACTGGTCGTTCGAGCGCGTCACGGCGCAGAACCTGCCGGAGGTGTGCGCGTTTTTTGACGACTTCACCCGCCGCTATCACAAGGACAGCGACAGCGCGCAGGCGGAGGAGGGGTGCGTGCGGGCATTTCTGCGCGACTTTGCCGCCTATGCCCCGCTCGCGGGGCTGCTGCGCGTCAACGGGCGCGTGGTCGGCTTTTCCGCCGGGGAGATCGTGGGCGACACGCTCATCATCCACATCGAGAAGGCGGACATTGCCTATGAGGGCGTCTATCAGGCGCTCGTGAACGAATACGCCAAGTGCTTCGTCACGCCCGGCGTGCGCTACATCAACCGCGAGGAGGATGCGGGCGACGAGGGGCTGCGGCGCTCCAAGGAGTCGTACCACCCGGTGCGTCTGCTCGAAAAATATCTGGTTCAGATCCCGGCACAGCCGGAGAAAGGGGACAAAAGTATGCAGGAAGTCTATGAATTTCTCAAAAAGTGCGGCACGTATTACCTCGCCACCGTCGACGGGGATCAGCCGCGCGTGCGCCCATTCGGCACGGTGAACCTGTTTGAGGGCAACCTCTACATCCAGACCGGCAAGGTCAAGGCCGTCTCCCGCGAGATGACGGCAAACCCCAAGGTGGAGCTGTGCGCGTTCGACGGCGAGACGTGGCTGCGCGTGAGCGCGAAGGCCGTCGAGGACGACCGCGTGCAGGCGCGGCAGGATCTGCTCGACCACTATCCCGAGCTGCAGAGCCTCTACACCGCCGACGACGGCAACACGCAGGTGTTCGCGCTCACGGAGGCGACCGCGACGTTCAGCAGCTTCCGGGCCGCGCCGCGCGTGGTGCGCTGGTAAAAGCGAAAAAAAGAAACCGCCCGTGATCCTCAAACGGATCGCAGGCGGTTTTCTGTTTGCAAAAGGGCAGGGTCGACTCAATGGCCCAGGCTCTGGACAAAGTTGACCGGCCACTGGCAGATGTCCTTGACCAGATCAAGCTTGTCGCGGATGGCGAACTCGGTGTTCTCGTCGCAGAGCGCGTCGATCTTGTTCTTGATGGCCTTGACGTTCACCTCAAGCAGGCTGCTGGCGCTCGACAGGATCTTGCCGCCGTCGATCTCCTTGATGGAAGTCCAGAGTCCGGAAGCGTACTCCTTGAGGCCGATGCTCTTAATGGTACGAATGCACATATACCTTTTCCTCCCTTAAAATACTGGTGTTCCCGACCATGCAACCCGCGGCCGAAAACCAAGATTGCTCTTATCAACAGTGTTTTCATTCTAGCACAAAGCCGTTAGATTGTCAAAGAGGAATACAGAGAAATGTGCATTTCCCCATATTTTGTGGTCAATATGCACAACATGGGCAAGAATTAGCGGGAAATTTGCCCAAGCGCGGTGCGCTGCGCGTGCGCGCGGGCTTACGCCTCGGCGATGACCTCACACTCGACGAGCACGTCCTTGGGCAGACGCGCGACCTCGACGCAGCTTCTGGCCGGGAAGGGCTCGGTGAAATAGCCGGCGTAGATGGCGTTGACGGTGGCGAAATCGTCCATGTTCTTGATGAACACCGTCGTCTTGACGGCCTTGGCCATGTCGCTGCCGGCCGCCTGCAGCACGGCGGTCAGGTTGCGGAAGACCTGATGCGCCTGCGCCTCGATGCCGTCGGCGATGACGCCGGTGGCGGGGTCGATGCCGATCTGGCCGGACGTGAACACAAAGCCGCCGGAGACCTGCGCCTGCGCGTAGGGGCCGAGGGCTGCGGGAGCGTTTTTGGTGGCAACTGTTTTCATGATGATGACCTCCTGTCAGTCGATTTTTACGTGATAACCGGATTGGATGAGCTGGCCGCGCACGCGGTCGCCGTGCGCCTTGTCGCCGACCTCGCACGAGACGTGCACGTCGATCTCGTTGGGGTTGAGCCCGGCGGTGAGCCGGTCATGCTCCACGGAGAGGATGTTTGCGCCGAGGGCGGCAATGTCGTTGAGCAGCTTGCCGAGGCTGCCGGGGCGGTCGAGCAGCGTGACCGTAAAGCGCAGGCGGCGGCTGCGCGCCACCAGACCCTGCTCGATGATGCACTGGATGAAGCTCACGTCGATGTTGCCGCCGGAGAGCAGGCACACGACGTTTTTGCCCTTGACGTCGACCTTGCCCTTGAGCACGGCGGCCACGGGCGTAGCGCCGGCGGGCTCGACGATCTGCTTGCAGCGCTCCATGAGCAGCAGAACGGCCTCGGAGATGTCGCGGTCGCTGACGGTGACGACGTCGTCGGCATATCGCTCGATGAGCGGCACGGTGAGATCGCCGGGCACTTTGACGGCGATGCCGTCGGCGATGGTGGCGGCGGAGTCGGTCTGCACATAGCCGTGCGTGCGGAACGACTGCGCGATCGCGTCCGCGCCCTCGGCCTGCACACCGATGACCTGCACGCGGGGATTGATCTGCTTGATGCACGCGGCCACACCGGCGAGCAGTCCGCCGCCGCCGGCCGGCACGATGACGACATCCGCCGTGGGCAGGTCGCCGAGGATCTCCAGACCGAGCGTGCCCTGACCCGCGATGACCTCGGGGTCGTTGTACGGGTGCAGGAACGTGGCGTGCTCCTGCTCGCAGATCTCGCGCGCCTTGGCATAGGCGTCGTCATAGCAGTCGCCCGCGAGCACAACGGTCGCGCCGTAGCCCTCGGTGGCCTTCGCCTTGGCGATGGGCGCGGTCTTGGGCATGACGATCGTGGCCGGGATGCCGAAGCGGTGCGCGGCGTAGGCCACGCCCTGCGCGTGGTTTCCGGCGGACGAGGCGACGACCGCGCCGGTCTCGCCGCGCTCGACAAGGGCGGCGATCTTGTTGCTCGCGCCGCGGATCTTGAACGAGCCGGTCTTCTGGCTGTTTTCGTACTTGAGATAGATATTGCCGCCCGTCATGGCCGAGAACGTGGCCGACAGGTCGAGCTCCGTGTGGTGCAGCACACCCTTGAGCCGCTGCTGCGCGCGTTCGAAGTCCTGTAAAGTGATGTCCACAGTATACACCCCCGTGAGAAGTTCCGTTTGGGTTTTTCTGACCTTACTATACTGCGTCAAAACCGGAAAAACAAGCGCTGCGGCGCAAAATGTCCGCGCGGCGGAAACTTTTTTGCGGCTTTGTTTTTGCCGGAAAAACATTCGCGCGTGACCTGCGCACGGTACGCAGCGGACGCGCGCGCAGGCGGCATTTTACACAGATCAGAAAAGCGCTTTGCATACCTTACATATATCTTAAAATGTGAGGTTTTTCCTTGCGGACGTTTTTTCCGCGGCGTATAATGAGCTAAAATTGGGCAATACCCGCCCACAGGAGGGACTACCATGCTTGACATTCAGCATCTGACCAAGACCTACGGCGAGAAAAAGGCTGTCGACGATCTGAGCCTGCGCATCGCGCCGGGCGAGATCTACGGCTTCATCGGGCACAACGGCGCCGGCAAGACGACGACGCTCAAGGCCGCCGTCGGCATCCTGCAGTTTGACGCGGGCGACATTTTCATCGGCGGCAAGTCCATCCGCACCGACCCCCTCGGCTGCAAGCGGCAGCTGGCCTACATCCCCGATAACCCCGATCTGTACGATTTCATGAGCGGCATCCAGTACCTGAACTTCATCGCCGACATTTTCGGCATCCCGGCGGCGGAGCGCTGGGCGCGCATCGAGCCGCTGGCCGATGCGTTCGAGCTCACGGGCGATCTCGGTCAGCCCGTCAGCGCGTATTCGCACGGCATGAAGCAGAAGCTCGCCATCATCGCCGCGTGGATCCACGACCCGAAGCTCATCCTCATGGACGAGCCCTTCGTCGGGCTCGACCCGAAAGCGGCGCACCTGCTCAAGGGCATGATGCGCGCGGTGTGCGACGGCGGCGGCGCGATCTTCTTCTCGACGCACGTGCTCGAGGTGGCCGAAAAGCTCTGCGACAAGGTGGCCATCATTCGCGGCGGACGGCTCATCCGCTCCGGCACGATGGAGGAGGTCAAGGGCGACGACAGCCTCGAGGACGTGTTTCTCGAGCTGGAGGATGCGTCATGCTGAAAACGCTTCTGAAAAAACAGATGGCGGAGATCTTCCGCAACTATTTCTACGACCCGAAAAAGAACAAAATGCGCTCCAGGGGCGCGACGATCGCCTACATCGCGCTGTATGTGCTGCTCATGGCGGGCGTGCTCGGCGGGATGTTCGCGCTGCTGGCCGTCGGCATCTGCGCGCCGATGGCGGCGGCGGGCGTGGGCTGGCTGTACTATCTCGTCATGGGGCTGATCGCGGTGCTGCTCGGCGCATTCGGGAGCGTGTTCAGCACGTATTCGAGCCTGTACCTGTCCAAGGATAACGACCTGCTGCTGTCGATGCCGATCCCGGTGCGGTATGTGATGGCCTCGCGGCTGCTGGGCGTGTATCTGCTGGGGCTGATGTACAGCGGCGTCGCCACCGTGCCGGCCGTGATCGTGTACTGGATCGTGGCGCCGGTCACGGCGGGGACGGTCGTCGGCGGGGTGCTGACGGTGCTGCTCGTGTCGGTGATCGTGATGGTGCTCTCGTGTCTGCTCGGCTGGGTGGTCGCGCGCATCAGCCTGAAGCTGAAGAATAAGAGCTTCATCACCGTCATCTTGTCGCTGGCGTTTCTGGCGGCGTACTATTTCGTGTATTACAAGGCGCAGGGGCTCATCACGCTGCTGGCGGAAAACGCCGCCGTGTACGGCGCGAAGATCCGCGGCTCTGCCTACCTGCTGTACCTGTTCGGCAGCGTGGGCGCGGGCGACTGGCTGGCGATGCTTATCGTGACGCTCACACAGGCGGCGCTGCTGGCGCTGACGCTGTGGGTCATCGCGCGCAGCTTCCTGAAGATCGCCACGGCGACCGGCAGCGTGAAGAAGGTGCGCTTCGAGCACAAGGCCGTGCGCGCGCAGAGCGTGCAGCGTGCGCTGCGCCGGAAGGAGCTGCGCCGCTTTACCGCCAGCCCGAACTATATGCTCAACTGCGGCCTCGGCATCGTGACGCTGCCGGTCGCGGGCATCGCGCTGCTGATCAAGGGGCGCGCGCTCGCGCAGCTGCTCGACGATGTGTTCGGCGCGGGGGCGGACATCGTGCCGGTGCTGCTGTGTGCGGCGGTGTGCCTGCTCGCGTCGATGAACGACATGGCAGCGCCGTCGGTGTCGCTCGAGGGCAGGCAGCTGTGGCTGGCGCAGTCGCTGCCGGTCACGCCGTGGCAGGTGCTGCGCGCAAAGCTCGAAATGCAGCTGCTGCTGACCGGCGTGCCGGTGCTGTTTTGCGCGCTGTGCGCGGTGATCGTGCTGCCGGGCGGTGCGGCGGAGATGGCGCTGGCCGTCATCGCGGCGCTGCTGTACACGCTGCTGAGCGCGCTGGCGGCGCTCGCGCTCGGGCTCAAGATGCCGAACCTGACGTGGACCAACGAGATCACGCCCATCAAGCAGGGCGGCAGCGTGATGCTCGCGCTCTTTGTCAACTGGTTTTATGCCATTGCGCTCGGCGGGCTGTACTTTCTGTGCGGCAGGGCGCTCGGCGCGGCGGCGTATCTGGCCATTTTCGCCGCCGTCACGGCGGTGGTCTGCGCGCTGCTGCTGCGCTGGCTCAAGCGGCGCGGCACGCGCATCTTCGCTGCGCTCTGAGTTAAGTAAAGAATAGAAAACCGCCTCTGTTTCATCGAAACAGAGGCGGTTTTTGCTGTGCATTTCCGCTCACAGAACCAGCGAGGGCGCTGCGTACACGCGCGCCTTGAGCTCGCTGTTGAGCATGTACAGACCCTTGGCGTCCGAGCCGAAGAGCTCCATCTTCGTGATGAGGTCGGAGGCGTTTTTCTCCTCCTCGCCCTGCTCCTTGACGAACCAGTCGAGCAGCTGCATGGTGCGGAAATCACGGTCGTCATACGCGGCGGCATAGATGCCGTTGATGAGCGAGGTGACATACTGCTCGTGCTCGAGCGCCTTCTTCAGCGGGGTCATGTGGTCGCCGCGCGTCCAGTCGGGCGCGTCGATCGCGCCGAAGCTGACGGCGACGCCGTTGTTGAGCAGGTACTGGAAAAACAGCAGCGCATGGTCGCGCTCCTCCTGCGCCTGCACGCGGTACCAGTTTTCAAAGCCGTCGAGACCGGCGACTGCGTAGTAGTTGGCAAAGTCGAGATAGAGATAGGCGGAGTAAAACTCCTTATTGATCTGCTCGTTGATGAGCTGGGCAACGGCTGCGTTCATGGGGGATACCTCCTGAATAAAAATAAGAATGATTCCTGATTTCTATCATACGGATTTTTTCCGCTTTGTCAAGCCCCAGGGAAAAATTTTGTGGCGCGACGGCGCATTTCCTGTTAAGATGGCGGCAGAGCAAACAAGAAAACGGAGGAACGCACATGGATTACAACGAAGTTTTGCGGCGTGCGCGCGAGCGCATCGGCCCGAAATGCAAGGTCTGCCCGGAGTGCAACGGTCTCGGCTGCGGCAACACGATGCCGGGCCCCGGCTCGAAAGCGCCCGGAAACGGCGCGAACGACAACTGGCGCGCGTGGCGGCGCTGGAGCCTGAACATGGACACGATCGCGCCGAACACGCCTGTGGACACGTCGCTCGCGCTGCTCGGGCGGACGTTTTCCCTGCCCGTGATCGCGGCGCCCATCGGCTCGCTGCGCGCGCAGTTCAACCCCGGCGACGACATCCGCGACTACAACGCCTGCGCCGCGGCGGCCGCCGCGCAGACTGGCATCGCCGCGAGCTTCGGCGACGGGCTGGATGCGCGCGTGTTTCCGCACGGGTGCGCGCTGTCGAAGCAGTACGGCGGCATCGTGCTGCCGGTCATCAACCCGCTGTCGATGGACACGATCCGCGCAAATCTCGACCTTGCCAATGCAGCCGATCCCTTCGCCGTGAGCGTGGTCATCGATTCGGCCGGGCTGCCGCATCTCAAGGCCGCGAGCCCCGACGCCGGCAGCAAGACGGTGGCGGAGCTGCGCGAGCTGTGCGATTATGCGCAGGCGCCCATGATCCTCAAGGGCATCATGACGGTGCGCGGCGCGCAGAAGGCCGTGGAGGCCGGCGCGGCGGCGATCGTCGTCTCGAACCACGGCGGGCGCGTGCTGCCCGGCGCGGCGGCGACGGCGGACGTGCTGCCCGAGATCGCGGACGCGGTGGGCGGTCGCGTGAAGATCCTCGTCGACGGCGGCATCCGCTCGGGCACGGACATTTTCCGCGCGCTCGCGCTCGGTGCGGACGCGGTCATGATCTGCCGGCCGTTTCTCATCAGCTATTACGGCGGCGGCACGGAGGGCATCGTGGCCTACGTGAAAAAGCTGCGCGCGGAGCTGACGGACGCGATGTATATGTGCGGCGCGCGCAGCCTCGGCGAGATCACGCGCGACATGGTGCGCGCGGTGCGCTGACCGGCGCGCAGATCAGGCAGCTGCGAATCTTGTTAAAAAGCCTCACAGCCTTTCGCCGCCGGTGCGGCGAAAGAAAGTCCAATCATTTTCTTCGGCGACATGTGCGGCGAAGAAAATACTTCTCGGCCTGCAAACGTGCGCGCCGTCCGCCCAAGGCGAACGGCGCGTGCGCTGCAGTCAGGCCGCAACTCGCTTTGTCAAAAAAGTAGTACTTTTTTGACAATATTAGCCGTCCCCTGTTTTCGTGCGGAAAACAGGGGACGGCCTTTTTCTGCGCCGGATGGCGCGGCTTATTGATCGAACCAGTCAAAGATGTCCAGCCGGCGCCAGAAGCTCTCCTTCAGGGTGAGCACGGCCGCATAGTCGACGGTGCGGAACTTCGGCTGCCACTGCACGTCGGCCTCGCCGACCCAGCCGGTGACCAGGCTGCCGAGCTGCTGTTGCGCGACGAGCTGGCGCAGCGTCTGGCTCGTGCCGTCGCTGCTCATGACCAGATCATCGCCCTGCGTCGGCATGCGCAGGATGATGTGATAGCCGTACTTGCTCTCGACCACGCCGGAGACCTCATACGGCTCGAGCTCCTTGCAGGCGTCCTCAAACTCCGTGACCATGCTGCCGGAGGTGAAGCAGTAGCCGTGCGGGTAGCTGTTTTCGCCGGTGTCCTCGTTGTACTCGGCCATGAGCTCGTCAAAGAGCTCTGCGCGCTGCTGCGGATCGGTGACGGCCTTGAGCTGCGCGGCGATCTTGTCGGCTTTTTGCTTTTTGGCGGCCTTCTCATCGTCCGCGATGGCTTTGCCGCTGTCGTCGATCGTCTTGAGCAGGATGTGCTTTGCCGTCGTGTAGCTGTTGGCCTCGGCATATTCCTGCACGTCCTCATCGGTGATGTTCGCGCCGTCCGCACCGAAGAGCTTTTCCGCCAGCGCGTTATAGAGGTACTGCACCTTCGTGAAGTACTTGAACAGGTCCAGATCCATGTGGTACGACTGAAGCTTTTCGTTGAGCTCGGCCTCCGTGCCGCCGTCACCCACGACGTTCCGGATGGTCTGGTCGACGGTATCCTGCACGAACTGCTCGCCCGCGGCGTCAAACGTCACGTCGTTCTCGGCGGCCTTGACCTCGATGAGGTGGTTCCAGGCGATGTTGTTGACGATGCTCTCGGTCATGAGGTCGGCATAGGTGCTCTGGCTGCTCTCGTCATAGACGGCGCTCCAGTCCGAGACCTGCATGCCGTAGCGCTCCATGTTCGCCAGAATGGCGCACAGGAAGTAGGCATACTCGTTCCAGTACACGGGGCTGCCGTTGACGGTCATGACCTTCTTATTGCTGCTGTAGGCGTTGACGGCGGCGGCGTACTTATCGGTCGAGGCATTGCCGCTCTCCTCGGTGTAGCTGCGCACGCGGGTCGAGGTGCAGCCGCTCAGACAGCAGACGGCCATCACGAGCGAGAGCAGCAGGGCGACGGTTCTTCTTTTCATCAGCAAACGCTTCCTTTCGTATCTTGCGCACGGGTCATGCGCGCTCTTCGCGGGCGTCTGCCCATGCGGAGACAAACGCTCTTGCCTGTTCGATGACGTGGTCGCGGGACTTGAGGCGCAGAATGACGCCCGGCTTTGCCCCCGCATCCACCTTCAGACGGCCCTTGAATTCCGGCCGGGCGTACAGCAGCGATACCTTCTGCATATCAAACTCCGCCAGCAGGAATTTCAGACAGCCGTTTTTCTGTGAGATGTCGGTCACGCCGACCTTGCCCGCGTCGCTGCGCAGCAGCGCCACCTGCACAAGGGTGTACACGCTCGGCGGCGGGTCGCCGAAGCGGTCGATGACCTCGTCCATGAGGTCGTCCGCCTCGGCCTCGGAGCGCACGAGCGCGATGCGGCGGTAGAGATCCATGCGCTGCTCCTGACTGGGCACATAGCTCTCGGGGATGTTGGCCGAGACCGCGAGGTCGGCGGCACACTCGGCGCGCTGCTCGGGCTTTTCGCCGCGCTCCTCGAGCACGGCCTCCTCGAGCAGCTTGAGGTACATATCATAGCCGACGTCGATCATATGTCCCGACTGCTCCGCGCCCAGAAGGCTGCCCGCGCCGCGGATCTCGAGATCGCGCATGGCGATGCGGAAGCCGGAGTTGAACTCCGCAAACTCGCGGATGGCGCTCAGGCGCTTTTCGGCGATCTCGCTCAGCTCGCGTCCGCGCCGGAAGGTCAGATACGCGCTCGCGCGCCGGTTCGAGCGGCCGACACGGCCGCGCAGCTGATGCAGCTGGGCCAGACCCATGCGGTCGGCGTCCTCGATGATGAGGGTGTTGACGTTCGGCATGTCGATGCCGGTTTCGATGATGGTCGTGCAGACGAGGATCTGCGTCTCGCCCGCGACCATGCGCTCCATGACCGTCGAGAGCTGCTCCTCGTTCATCTGACCGTGCGCCACGTCGACGACCGCGCCGTCGAGCATCTTCGAGATGCGCAGGGCGGTGCGCTCGATGTTTTCGATGCGGTTGTGCAGGTAAAAGACCTGCCCGCCGCGCTGCAGCTCGCGGCGCATGGCGTCGCACAGCACGTTCCAGTCGTGCTCCATGACGAAGGTCTGCACGGGGATGCGGTCCTGCGGCGGCTCCTCGATGGTGGACATATCGCGGATGCCGGACAGGGCCATGTTCAGCGTGCGCGGGATGGGTGTGGCCGAGAGCGTGAGCACGTCGACCGCGCGGCTCATCTCCTTGATGTGCTCCTTGTGCGCCACGCCGAAGCGCTGCTCCTCGTCGACGATGAGCAGGCCGAGATTCTTGAACTCGATGTTCTTCTGCAGCAGCTTGTGCGTGCCGATCACGAGGTCGCACTTGCCCGTGCGCATGTCGGCGAGCGTCTGGCGCACCTGCGACTGCGTGCAAAAGCGCGAGAGCATCCGGATCTCGACCGGGAAGCCGTAAAAGCGCTGCACGGCGGTCTGATAGTGCTGCTGGGCGAGCACCGTCGTCGGCACGAGGATGGCCGCCTGCCGCCCGTCGAGCACGCACTTCATCACGGCGCGCAGGGCGACCTCGGTCTTGCCGTAGCCCACGTCGCCGCACAGGAGGCGATCCATCGGCACGGGCTTTTCCATGTCGGTCTTGATCTCCTGGATGCAGCGCAGCTGATCGTCCGTCTCCGGATAGCCGAAGTGCTCCTCAAACTCCGTCTGCCAGGGGCTGTCGGGCGCGAAGGCGTGCCCCTTCGTGCGGCTGCGCGCGGCGTAGAGCGCGGTGAGCTCCTTGGCCATGCTTCTGGCGGCGGCCTTGGCGCGCGACTTCGTGCGCGCCCATTCCGTGCCGCCCATTTTCGACAGCTTCACCGGTCGGTCCTCGCCCGCGCCGATGTACTTGCTGACCATGTCGAGCTGCGTCGCCGGGACATAGAGCGTGTCCGCGCCGGCGTAGCTGATCTTGATGTAGTCCTTCACCGCGCCGTCGACCGGCATCTGCACGATGCCCGCGAAGCGGCCGATGCCGTGGTACTCGTGCACGACGAGATCGCCCACAGAGAGGTCGGTGTAGGAGTTGATCTTCTCGCGGTTGGATTGCTTTTTATGCTTTGCGCGCCGCAGACCGGACGCCGCGATCTGCGTGTCCGTGAGGATGGCGAGCTTTGCATACGGAAACTCGATGCCGGCCGAGAGGCTGCCCGCCGTGACAAGGCACTGCCCCGGCTCGGGCAGCGCGTCCGGGTGCTCGGCCGCCGTGGCATGGATGCCGTGCCCGGCGAGAAATTCGCACAAGATGCGCGCCCGGCGCAGATCGCCCGCCAGCACCACCACACGGTAGCCGAGGTTCTGATAGTGCGTGATGTCATCGGCCGCCGTCTGGCTGCTGCCGCCGTAGGACGGGAGCTGCTTTGCCGTCAGGCTCACCATGGTGCGGGGCTCGATGGGGCTGCGGCCGAGCTGCAGACCGTCGGCCAGCACGACCGCCCACTCCTGTATGCGGCGCATCATGTCGGCAAACGGCTCATAAAACGTCTCGGCGCGCGCGGCCATCGTGCCGCTGCGCACGAGCAGGGACACATCCTCGCGCAGCTGCGCGGTGTATTCCTTGGCGCGCTCTGCGCAGCGCGCGGGCTGGTCGATGAGCACGACCGCCTCCGGCGTGAGATAATCCAGCGCTGTTGCAAACGTGTCGTACACGAAGCCCATGTAGCGATCCGCCGCCGGGAGCAGGCAGTCATTGCAGAGCTTTTCCCCGTCGGCACGCAGCGCGGCGGCAAGCTTCTGCGCCGTGTCGTTGTCCTTTTTCGCGGCGGTGCGCTGCGCGATCTTCTGCAGCTGCTCACCCAGAGCGGCGCTTCCGCCCGGATACAGGGGCGGCAGCGTCTCGGCAGCGGGCAGGATGCGGCAGGCGTCGAGCGGCTGGGTGCGGCGCTGGCTCTCGGGATCGAAAAAGCCCATGGAGTCCACATCGTCGCCCCAGAACTCCACACGCACCGGCTGCGGATACGCGGGCGAGAAAAAGTCGAGAATGCCGCCGCGGCGCGAAAACTGACCCGGTCCCTCGACCTGCGCCGTGCGCAGATAGCCGCAGCGCAGCAGCGCATCCTCGGCGTCCTCGGGCGGGAGCGATGTGCCGTCGCGGATCTCAAAGGCCGCCTGCAGCAGTTTTTCCTTCGGCATGGCGCGCTGCAGCAGACCCGAGACCGTACACACCACGGCCGGCGCCGTGCCCGCTGCGAGCGCGTAGAGCGCGCTCAGGCGCTTCTGCTCGGTCTGGCGCGAAACGCTCTCGACCGTATAAAACGTATAGTCGCGCGCCGTCAGCAGCGGCACGTCCTGCCCGAGCAGGGCGGCAAGATCCTTCTGAAACAGCTCGGCCGCCGCCTCATCCGGGCACACGGCCAGCACCGGCGCATCGAGCTGCGCGTGCATCGACGCCGCGAGCAGCGCGCGGCCGCTCGCCGGCAGACCCGAAATGCGCGCAGGAAGCCGCCCGCTCTCCAGCAAGGACGGGAGGGCGGCTGCTTCCGTATCGCCGAACAGCTGTCCGGCCTGTGCGACTAAGAACAAAACAGCACCTGCTTTATGGAAAAATGAAAAAATCAGCGTCTTTTTATCATACCACAACCTGCACAGGAAAACAATTCCCCGTCTGCGGCAGATTCTACACCTATTTATATAATAATTTCTGACATTATTGTTGAAATAATCGTGAATTTTTGTTATACTGGTAGTGTAGCCGACAGCGTGTGTGCGCAGCGCGGCTGCGCGACATTTTTTGAAGGAGCCGACCCTATGGCCACCATGAATTCGCTCACCGATATCTGGTCCGTCGTGATGGACAGCCTCTCACAGGAGCTGACCCAGACGGCGATCAATACCTGGTTTTCCGATTGCACCCCGATCGAGATCAATAATAATACGCTCATCGTGCACACCACGTCGGATTTTAAGCGCAGCATCATTCAGGCGCGCTTTGAAAAGACGATCTGTGCCAAGCTCTACGACCTGTTCTCCTGCCCGTTCGAGCTGGTCGTGCTCGCCGGGGACGACGAGCTGCTCGAATACCGCGAGAAGCGCCCCTCCGCCGAGGAGATGCCGGAGATGGACGGGTACACGTTCGACCGCTTCATCGTCGGGCCGAGCAACAAGTTCGCGCACGCGGCGGCCATCGCCGTGTCGCAGAACCCCGGCAAGGTGTATAACCCGCTGATCATCTACGGCAACTCCGGCCTCGGCAAGACGCACCTTCTGCTCGCCATCGGGCAGACCATCCGCCACAACAATCCCGGCGCGAAGATCGCCTACGTCAAGGGCGAGGAGTTCGTCAACCAGATGGTCAAATCCATCGGCACGGGCACGGCGGAGAACTTCCGCCAGAAATACCGCAATGCCGACCTGCTGCTCATGGACGATATCCAGTTCATCGCCGGCAAGGACAGCACGCAGGAGGAGTTTTTCCACACCTTCAACTGCCTGTACGAGGCCGGAAAGCAGATCGTCGTGACCTCCGACCGGCCGCCGAAGGAGATGAAGCGCCTCAACGACCGCCTGTGCTCCCGGCTCGAGGGCGGCCTGCTCGCGGACGTGCAGCCGCCGGATCTCGAGACGCGCACGGCCATCATCCGCACGAAGGCCGCGCAGTTCGGCATGGTGCTCTCCGAGGAGGTCGTGCAGTACATCGCCGAGAACATCACCTCCAACGTCCGTCAGCTCGAGGGCGTCGTCAAGCGCCTGACCGCCTACCGCGACATCCTTGACGACACGATCACGGTCGACTCCGTCAAGCGCGCCATCAAGGACGTCATCCGCACCGGCACGTACATCCCCACGCCGGACGTCATCATTGAGGAGTCCGCGCGCTCGTTCCAGCTCAGCGGCGCAGATCTGCGCGGACAGAGCCGCAGCAAAAAGACCGCCATGGCCCGCCAGATTGCCATGTACCTCATGCGCAATCTCACGAATCTCCCCCTCAAGGAGATCGGCGAGGAGTTCGGCGGCCGCAACCATGCGACCGTGCTCAGCTCCATCCGCAAGGTCGAGGAGCTGCTCAAGTCCGACCCCGAAATCTCCGCCACCGTGCGCGACATCACGAGCAACATCAACTCAAAAAACTGACGCCGTTTTCCACACATCGCTGTTATCCTAACGTGGAGAACGTGTGGAAAGCTGTGGACGTTAATTTTGCCTGATTCTGGTAGTTTAAAAGTTACCAACCTTTCCACAATTTTTTCAACACCGGTTTTTCAGACGCCGCAACGGCTCAGACCGGTTTTCCACCAAACGAACAGTTCTACTACTACTACTAAAAATATGCTTTCTATCTTTCGAATAGACGAAACGTTTCTGATTAAGGAGGCCGCTCATGAAATTTTCCTGTGACAAGTACGTTCTGCAGCAGGCTGCAGCATCCGCAGCCCGCGCCGCCGCACCCAAGAGCCCGATCGCCGCGCTCGAGGGCCTGCTGCTCGAGGCAGGTGCGAATCTGCGCATCACCGGCTATGACCTGAAAAAGGCCATCTACACCAACATGGAAGCAGACATCCCCGAACCGGGCAGCGTGCTCGTCGGCGCGCGCCTGTTTTGCGAGATGCTGCGCCGCATGCCCGACGGTGTCGTCACCGTCGAGGCCGAAAACGGCACGGTCACCGTCAGGTGCGGCCGCTCGTCGTTCAACCTCGTCGGCATGAGTGCGGAGGATTATCCCGACCTGCCGAGCGTGGAGGCCGAAAACGGCGTGTCCCTGCCGCAGGATCTGCTCAAGAAGATGATCAACGAGTGCTCCTTCGCCGTGAGCACGAACGAGAGCCGCCCGGTCTACATGGGCACGCTCTTTGAGATCGCGCACAACGAGCTGACCATGGTCTCCGTCGACGGCTACCGTCTGGCGCTGCGCCGGGAGCCCGTCGAGGGTTATGGCGACGACTGCAGCTTCATCGTGCCGGGCACGGCGCTGAGCGATCTGGAGCGTCTGTGCGGCGACAGCGACGAGCGCGTCAAGATGTCCGTCGGCAGCAAGCACATCTCGTTCACCGTCGGCAGCACCGTCATCCTCTCGCGCCGGCTCGAGGGCGACTTCCTCAATTATAAGAAGGCGATCCCGGAGTCATTCCGCATCACGGTCAAGACCGCGCGCACGGATCTGCTCGACGTGGTCGAGCGCGTGTCGCTCATCGTCGACAGTAAAAACAATGCCCCCCTGCGCCTGACCTTCCGCAAGGACGCCATCGACTTCGTGTGCACGACGCCGCTCGGCAAGGCGGCCGATTCCTGCCCGTGCGAGGGCGACGGCGGCGATCTCGAGATCGGCTTTAACGACCACTACCTGTCCGACGCGCTCAAGGCGGCGCCGGCGGACGAGCTCAACGTCTGCCTCAACACCGGCTCGAGCCCGTGCATCTTCGTGCCGGCGGACGGAAGCGACAACTTTGTATATATGGTGCTGCCGGTGCGTCTGCGCGCCGGACAGTGACCGGAGAGAAAACCATGGAAACGATCACAATCGAAACGGAATTCATCAAGCTCGACGCGCTGCTGAAGTTTGCCGCCCTCACGGCGACCGGCGGCGAGGCAAAGCAGGTCATCGCCGACGGCATGGTCGCCGTCAACGGCGAGACGTGCACGATGCGCGGCAAGAAGATCCGCCCGGGCGACACCGTGACCTTCGCCGGGCACACACTGCAGGTGCAGAGCGCGCAATGATCGTGCGCAAGATCGCGCTCAACGGCTGGCGCAACTATGCATTCGCCGCGGCGGAGTTTTCGCCCGGCACGAACGTCATCACCGGCGAAAACGCGCAGGGCAAGACGAATCTGCTCGAGGCGGTGTACCTGCTCACGGGCGGAAAGAGCTTCCGCACCCGCTTTGACAGGGAGCTCATCGGCTTCGGCTATACGAGCGCGGAGGTGCTCGCGGACGTGTACGCCTTCGGACGGGAGCAGACCGTACGCGTCGTGCTCCGGCAGGGGCAGCGCAAGCAGATCTGGCAAAACGGCGTGAAAAAGACCGCCGCCGAGCTCGCGGGGAACTTTGCCGCCGTGCTCTTCTGCCCGGACGATCTGAACATTATCCGCGACGGGCCGGCTGCCCGCCGCCGCATGATGGACATGGCCATCAGCCAGCTGCGGCCGAAATACGGCGCGCTGCTGGCCGAATACGGCCGCCTGTATGACCAGAAATCCGCGATCTTGCGCGACTGGCATGAAAAACCGTCGCTGCTCGATACGCTCGACGATTTTTCCGACCAGATGTGCCGCGTCTCGGCCAAGCTCATCCGCTACCGCGCGGCCTACGCCTCGCGCCTGAACATCGCGGCCGCGCCCATCCACGCCGACTTTTCCGGCGGGCGCGACAAGCTGGCGCTTGCCTACCGCACGGTCAGCACCGTGACCGATGCCCTCGGCACGGAAAAGGAGATCTACTACGCCCTGTGCGACCATCAGGAGCAGCACCGCCGCGCCGAGCTCGACAGCGGCCAGTGTCTCACCGGCGCGCACAAGGACGATCTGCTCATCGACATCAACGGCCAGTCGGCGCGCGCCTTCGCCTCGCAGGGGCAGACGCGCACGGCGGCGCTGTCGCTCAAGCTCGCCGAGCGGGAGATCTTCCACGACGAGTTTGACGAATACCCCGTGCTCATGCTCGACGACGTGCTCTCCGAGCTCGACGCGCAGCGGCAGGCGTTCGTGCTCAACCGCATCGGCGGCGGGCAGACGCTCATCACCTGCTGCGAGGACGCGCGCATCGCCGAACGCACCGGCGGCCGCGTGCTCACGGTTCAAAACGGGGGGATCCGCTGATGTATCTGCACCTCGGCAATCAGGTCATCGCGCTGCAAAAGAGCGTGCTCGGCGTGTTCGACATGGACACCGCCACTTGGTCGCACCGCACGCGCGAGACGCTGGAAAAATGGGAACAGGCCGGTCAGGTGGAAAACGCCGCCGGGGACGAGCTGCCCAAGGCGTTCGTGCTCTGCTCGCTCGGCAGCGGGCAGACCTGCTATCTGTCACAGCTCAACACCGCAACACTATATAAACGCAGCAAGGCCAGCGGACTGGAGAATCTCTGACCGCGGCGCTGTACGGAAGGAAGCAAATCCATGCCAGATATCACAGACAAGATCACACAAAAATATGACGCCAGCCAGATCCAGGTGCTCGAGGGTCTGGAGGCCGTGCGCAAGCGTCCGGGCATGTACATCGGCTCGACGTCGTCGTCCGGTCTGCACCACCTGGTGTATGAGATCGTCGACAACTCCATCGACGAGGCGCTCGCGGGCTACTGCAGCCACATCGAGCTGACCATCGAGCCGGGCGACATCATCTGCGTGAGCGACAACGGCCGCGGCATCCCCGTGGACGTGCAGCCGCAGACGGGCAAGTCCGCGCTTGAGGTCGTGTTCACGGTGCTGCACGCGGGCGGCAAGTTCGGCGGCGGGGGCTATAAGGTCTCCGGCGGCCTGCACGGCGTGGGCGCGTCGGTCGTCAACGCCCTGTCCGAGTGGCTGGAAGTGAACGTGCACAAAAACGGGAAGATCTATCAGATGAAGTTTTCCCGCGGCGAGACGACGCAGGCCATGACCGTCGTCGGCGAGACCGACCACACCGGCACGACCGTGCGCTTCAAGCCCGACCCCGTCATGTTCGAGGACACGGTCTATGACTATGAGACGCTGCACGTGCGCATGCGCGAGCAGGCGTTTCTGAACGCCGGCCTGCGCATCACGATCACCGACCTGCGCGGCGAGCAGCCCGTGAGCGAGTCGATGTGCTACGAGGGCGGCATCCGCGAGTTCGTGGACTTCATCAACCGCAACAAGACCGCGCTGCACCCCGAGGCAATCTATATGGCCGGCGAGCGCAGCGACTCCATGTGCGAGATCGCGCTGCAGTATAACGACGGCTACAACGAGGTCATCGTGTCCTTCGCCAACAACATCCACACGCCAGAGGGCGGCATGCACGAGACCGGCTTCAAGGCCGCGCTCACGCGCGCACTCAACTCCTACGGCAAGAAGAGCGGCATCCTCAAGGAGGGCGACAGCATCTCCGGCGAGGACAGCCGTGAGGGTCTCACGGCGGTCATCTCCGTCAAGCTCACCAACCCCCAGTTCGAGGGGCAGACGAAGGCCAAGCTCGGCAACTCCGAGATGCGCGCGCTCGTCGACTCGGTCGTCTTTGACCGCCTGTCGCAGTTTCTGGAGGAGAACCCCGCCGTCGGCCGCACGATCATCGAAAAGGCGCTCACGGCCTCGCGCGCCCGCGAGGCTGCCCGCCGCGCGCGCGAAAATATCCGCCGCAAAAACGGGCTCGAGGGCTTCAATATGCCCGACAAGCTGCGCGACTGCAACGACCGCGACCCCTCGCTGACCGAGCTCTACATCGTCGAGGGCGACAGTGCAGGCGGCTCTGCCACGCAGGGACGCGACTCGCGCTTTCAGGCGATCCTGCCGCTCTGGGGCAAGATGCTCAACGTCGAAAAGGCGCGCGCCGACAAGGTCTACGGCAACGACAAGCTCACCCCCGTCATCACGGCGCTCGGCGCGGGACTCGGCGAGGAGTTTGACATCAACAAGCTCCGCTATCACAAGGTCATCATCATGGCCGATGCCGATGTTGACGGCAGCCATATCCGCACGCTGCTGCTGACGTTCTTCTTCCGCTTCATGCGTCCGCTCATCGACGGCGGCTATGTCTATTCCGCCATCCCGCCGCTGTACAAGCTCAACCGCGGCAAGACCTCGCGCGTCGCTTTCTCCGACGAGGAGCGCGACCGCATCTCCGCCGAGATGCGCGGCGACAACCCGAACGCGAAGATCGACATCAACCGCTTCAAGGGTCTCGGCGAGATGGACCCGCACGAGCTTTGGGAGACGACCATGAACCCCGAGACCCGCACGCTCAAGCAGATCACGCTCGAGGACGCCGTGCACGCCGACGAGGTGTTCACCGTGCTCATGGGCGAAAAGGTCGAGCCGCGCAAGGCGTTCATCGAGCAGAACGCCAAGTACGCGGTCAACATTGACATTTAAGGAGGTGTGCAGTCATGGCCAAGGACTATAAACGGGAGGACATCCTCTATCCCGACCAGAAGATCATTCAAAGCGAGCTCGTCCATGAGATGCAGACCTCTTACATCGAGTATGCCATGTCCGTCATCGTCGGACGTGCGCTGCCGGATGTGCGCGACGGTCTCAAGCCCGTGCACCGGCGTATCCTCTACGCCATGTACGAGGACAACCTGACCTCGGACAAGCCGTTCAAAAAATCCGCCACCTGTGTCGGCGACGTGCTCGGCCGGTATCATCCGCACGGCGACGCGTCCGTGTATGACGCGATGGTGCGTCTGGCGCAGGATTTCTCCATGCGCTATATGCTCGTCGACGGTCACGGCAACTTCGGCTCTGTCGACGGCGACCCCCCGGCCGCCTACCGATACACCGAGGCGCGCCTGTCAAAGATCGCCAACGAAATGCTGCGCGACATCGACAAGGACACCGTGGACTGGGACCCGAACTTTGACGAGACCCGCCGCGAGCCGCGCGTGCTGCCGTGCCGCTTCCCGAACCTGCTCGTCAACGGCAGCTCGGGCATCGCCGTCGGCATGGCGACGAATATCCCGCCGCACAACCTCACCGAGGTCATCAACGCCTGCGTGTGCGTGCTCGAAAATCCGGACGCCACGCTCAGCGATCTCATGCAGCACGTCACGGGTCCGGACTTCCCGACCAAGGGCATCATCGTCGGCCGCAGCGGCATCCGCGCGGCCTACGCCACCGGCCGCGGCCGCGTCGTCGTGCGCGCCCGCACCGAGACCGAGACGTGGGGACACGACCGCATCCGCATCATCGTGACCGAGCTTCCGTATCAGGTCAACAAGCGCCAGCTCATCCAGAACATCTCCGAGCAGGTGCGCGACAAGAAGCTCGACGGCATCTCCGGTCTGCGCGACGAGTCCGACCGCAACGGTATGCGCATCGTCATCGAGCTCAAGAAGGATGCCAACACGCAGGTCGTGCTCAACCGGCTCTTCGCCCAGACGCAGATGCAGACCACGTTCGCCGTGAATATGCTCGCGCTGGTCGACAACCAGTCGCAGCCGAAGATCCTGTCCCTGCGGCACATCCTCGACGAGTATCTCACCTTCCAGGAGGAGATCATCGTCCGGCGCACGAAGTTCGACCTCAAGAAAGCGCTCGAGCGCGCACATCTGCTTGAGGGTCTGCTCATCGCCGAGGAGAACATCGACGAGGTCATCCGCATCATCCGCGAGAGCTACGATAACGCCAAGGAAAACCTCATGCAGCGCTTCAGTCTCTCCGAGGTGCAGGCGCAGGCCATCCTCGATATGCGCCTCAAGGCCCTGCAGGGTCTTGAGCGCGAGAAGCTGCAAAACGAATATGACGAGCTCGAGCAGCGCATCGCCTACTTCCGCGAGCTGCTCGCCGACCCCGAAAAGGTCAAGGGCGTGCTGCGCGACGAGCTCATCGCCATCCGCGACAAGTACGGCGACGCGCGCAAGACCGAGATCCAGGACATCGAGGACGACATCGACATCGAGGACCTCATCGAGGAGGAGGAGTGTGTGTTCACGCTCTCGCACGGCGGCAACATCAAGCGTGTGCCCGTCGACGAGTACACCGCGCAAAAGCGCGGCGGCAAGGGCGTGCGCGCGGCGACGCTGCGCGACGAGGACTATGTCGAGACCGTCTTTACCGCCTCGACCCATGACTACATCCTCTTCTTCACCGACCGCGGCCGCTGCTACCGCAAGAAGGGCTATCTCATCCCCGAGGCCGGACGCACCGCGCGCGGCGTGAACATCGTCAACTTCATCCAGGTGGAAAAGGACGAGAAGGTCAGCGCCATGCTGCACGTGCGCGAGATGGACGACGATTCGTTCCTCGTCTTTGCCACGCGCAGCGGCACGGTCAAGCGCATGGCGCTCTCGGCGCTGCGTAACATCCGCACGAGCGGCATCCGCGCGCTCACGCTCGACGAGGGCGACGAGCTCATCAACGTCATGCGCACCGATGGGGAGCAGAACATCCTCATTGCAACCCACAACGGTCAGGCCATCTGCTTTGCTGAGACGGACGTGCGCCCGATGGGACGCGAGGCCGTCGGCGTGCGCGGCATCCGCCTCAAGGACGGCGACTGGGTCGTCGGCGCGGAGATCGCGCAGCCGGATGCGAGCGTGCTGTCCATTACCGAAAAAGGTTATGGCAAGCGCACCCCGGCCGCGGAGTACATCCGCGGCGGCGAGGAGCCGCAGCACCGCGGCGGCTCGGGCATGAAAAACTACAACATCACCGACAAGACCGGTCCGGTCGCGGCGGTCAAGGTCGTGCAGGACAGTGACGACGTGCTCGTCGTCTCGGACGACGGCGTCATCATCCGCATGGAGGCCGCCGGCATCTCCGAGCTCGGCCGTGCGACGCAGGGCGTGCGCATCATGCGCCTGTCCGAGGGTGCGCGGGTCATCTCCGTGGCGCTCACCGACCGCGCCGAGAGCGAGGACGCGCCCGCCGGGGAGACCGAGGCATGAAGCAGGTCATCATCTACACCGACGGCGCCTGCTCCGGCAATCCCGGACCGGGCGGCTGGGGCGCGATCCTGAAATACGGCGCGCACGAGCGTGAGCTCTCCGGCGGCGAACCGTCCACGACGAACAACCGCATGGAGCTGCTCGGCGCGATCACCGCGCTGCAGAGCCTGCGCGAGCCGTGTCAGGTGACGCTGTATACGGACAGTCAGTATCTGGCCAACGCCATCAACCTCGGCTGGCTGCGCGGCTGGAAGCAGAAGGGCTGGCGGCGCAAGGAGGGCGAGCTGAAAAACGCCGACCTCTGGCAGACGCTCGACGCCCTGCTGCAGACGCACAAGGTGCAGTTTGTCTGGGTCAAGGGGCACGCCGATAATGTGTACAACAACCGCTGCGACGCGCTGGCCGTCGCGGAAAGGGAGAAGTTTGCATGACAGAGCCGAAGATCGTCCATCTGCCGCCGCGGGAGAAAAACCCGGCGCGCGAGCCAAACGAAACATGGGACGCCGGAGAGCGCCTCTTCGGACTGGAGGAGCTGCTGCTGCATATGCCGCCGATCCGGAAGCTGCACCTTGAACGGGGCAGGCTCAAGGATCTCGTGCGCCTGTATCCGGACATGAAGCGCGAGTTTGCCGCGCCCGAGCTGCTGCCGCAGGCCGTGATCGCCACGGCGATGGTGCGCCGGCGCATGGAGCTGCTGCTCTTCCGGTCGGACGATCAGCGCGAGGCGGGCTATGCACTCGTGACGGTGTGCTCCCCGTATGGCTATGTGCTGGTGCATATGCTGACGATCTACCCGTTTTTGCGCGGGCAGCTGCTCGGGCGCGTGGCGGCGGAGCTGATCGCGCGCTGCTATGCCGGCAAAAGGGGTGTGCTCTTCTGCCAGAGCCGCACGTGCGCGGCGCTGCCCGCGCGCGAGCGGATGCTGAAAACGAACGGCTACTGCGACACGGGCTTTCGCTTCCGCTGGAACGGGCAGCCGGCGGCGCTGTATCTGCGCCCCTGCCAGAGCACGGAGGACATCACGCCGGTGGCGCTGCTGCTGCTGCGGGATCTGTACGGCGATCTGCTGACGCCGGTCAACGCGCGGCGCATGATCCAGCCCGAGGCGTAACAGGAGGTCATTTATGGGACAAAATGTGGATCTGCGCGTGCTGCGCGCAGAGGAATTTGCGTCGTTCCAGCAGCGCAACATCGCGCGCTATGCGCAGGAGCTGCTCTTTGCCCGCGCGACGGACACGGAGGAGCACGCGCTCACCGAGGCGCAGGGCGCGCTCGATGAGATGCTGCCGCAGGGCGCGGACACGCCGCGCAACTATCTGCTGGCGGCCGAGTCCGGCGGCGAGACCGTTGGCGAGCTCTGGTGCGACACGACCGAGCCCGAGACGGTGTTCATCAACGACTTTTTCGTCTATCCCGCCTGCCGCGGGCACGGCTGGGGCAAGGCGATGCTGCGCGCCGTGGAGGAGCTGGCGGCGGCGCAGTCGTTTGAGCAGGTCGTCACGCACGTGTACCACACCAACCGCATCGCGCTCGAGATGTTCGAGGCCGCCGGCTTCACGCAGGTCGGCCCGCCGAAGGGCGGCAACATCTTCTTGCGCAAGCGCTATCTGCGCTCGCCGTTTCTGGTGTGAGCGCAGCTGCAGAAAAACCGCCTCTGCTCAACGAACAGAGGCGGTTTTCAGTCGGACAAAAACCTCGTAGAGTTTGCGCCCGCAGGCGCAAAGAAAGTCCAATCATTTTCTT
>ERZ835980.436-NODE-436-length-58044-cov-3.893428_pt1 | contig 58044 bp, 51 predicted proteins | sample MGYA00519943_ERZ835980 | MGnify/ENA primary metagenome ERZ835980 (study PRJEB31850, sample SAMEA3708791) | human gut metagenome | biome: human gut; feature: human-associated habitat; material: faeces | place: China | collected 2014 ... | reverse complement strand
ACCACTCAGAATCCCCACCATATCCGGCAACGACACTCCCGTGAACCAATGAAATCCCAAGGTCATCACGATTCCCAACAAAACCACCAGCATGGCCAGCATATTCAATTTCAGCCCTCCCTTTCCCAAGGAAGAGAAAAAACCGGGTCCCACCTGTACCCCCAAGGCATACACGAAAATAATCAACCCGAAACTCTCCGCGTAATTCAACATCTGCGGATCGATCGACAATCCGAAATGCCCTGCCACGATGCCCACGAAAAACACGAAAGTTACTCCTAGCGACACGCCCCACATACTGATTTTCCCTAAAGCCAACCCCACAGCAGATACCAGCGAAACCACTATTACAGCTTGAATCACTGAATGTTCTGTTAATAAACTAGTCAACCATTCCATAATCTTATCTTTGAACGCCAAAATTAATTAAAAAAACAGGAATACGTATCGAGGGCTATTTTGTTTTTAATTTCACTTTTCCTAACTTTGCGAACAACCAAAGTTGGATTATGGAACGTGTGCAAGATAATAAACAGTGTAGCCTAGTGTTTGAACAATTATTCAAGCAACACTATCGTACCTTGTTTTTTCATGCCATGAGCTTGGTAAACGACTTGGACACCTCTAAAGATATTGCACACGACGTGTTTCTCAGCTTGTGGTATCACCGGGCCACCATTGATTTCACCCGTCCGATTCTCCCCTACTTGTTTAGCCTCACCCGTAACCGGGCATTGAACTACTTGCGGTGTGAAAGGAATCCCGGCAACGGACTTTCGACATTCCCGATCACGGCCTGGTTCGACAACGAGACGCGTCCGGAGAGTTTGTCGATCAACTACTTATCGTGGGTATACAATAATCGGGATACCACCATCGACTTCCGGAAGGCGGAATAACCTCACCCCAGGAACCGAGTTTTAACCGATCATGAATCATACGCCATGAAAAACCTGAAATCATTTTACCTGCTGGCACTTGCTGCCGCCCTTGCCTTCGCCGGCTGCAAGAAGGATGATGGCGGCAATCCCCTTCCCGGGACCCTGACCATCGAGAAGACCGAATATGCGCTTGACGCCGTCGAAAATCGGACCGCAACGGTCGCGTTTACCGCCGCGGCCGGCTGGGCCCTCTCGGTCGTGTACGACGATGCCGAATCCGCCGCCGACTGGCTGACCGTCACGCCCGCGAGCGGTACGGCCGGCGAACAGACCGTCGAACTGTCGGCCACCCGCAATTACCGGACATCGGCCCGCACGGCTTACGCCGATCTGGCCTGCGGGGAGCAGAGCGTGCGGCTGACCGTCACCCAGGCAGCGGCATCCGACGACACGGATTTCACCACCCTGTTCGACCCGGACTTTGCGAAGGAGTTGCAGAAACAGGGTATTATTGCCGACGCGGAGAATATCACGCCGGAGGATATGGAAAAGATCGCCACAATGACCGAACTGGATGTTTCGGGAACTTATGAAAACCCCGGCACCCTGACATCCCTGCAAGGAATCGAGTATTTCGAGTCGCTGACGCAGTTGTCCTGCTACTACAATCAGTTGACGACGCTGGATATAAGCGCGAACACGGCGCTGACAGAGTTGTACTGCTACGGCAATCAGTTGACGTCGCTGGATGTCAGTGCGAATATGGCGCTGACGTGGTTGTCCTGCTCCTACAATTCGTTGGAGACGCTGGATATCAGCAAAAACACGGCGCTGACGTGGTTGGACTGCTCCTCCAATTCGTTGACGACGCTGGATGTCAGTGCGAACACGGCGCTGACGTGGTTGTCCTGCGAAAACAATCCCGGCGACAGAGAGTCGAAATTCCCGATCACGGCCTGGTTCGACAACGATACGAAACCGGACAATTTGGAAATTTACCAGGGACAGTGGACGTACGACGGCAAGACCATCACCATCGACTTCCGAAAGGCGGAGTAGCTCCGCCCTGCTTTCTACTGGGCGACGCGCCAAAGACGGTCCGGAGCACTCCGGGCCGTCTTTCGTTTGCCGACAAGGCCCCGCCATCATGGTAAGGCGAAATAGTGCTCTTCCAGCACCCGTTCGATATCCGACTCGCGGTAGAGCACCTTGCCGCAGACGCAGTAATAGGGGATCTCGCCCGAGGAGCGATACTCCTGCAGCGTCCGGCGGCTGATCTTCAGCCGTTCCGACAACTCGCGGTCCGTCAGGTAGCGTTCGCCGCCCAGCGTCGGACGGAGCGCCCCGATGCAGCGGTCCAGATCCTGTTCCATCTGCTCCAGCGTCCGGAGCAGCGACTCCGGACGTTCGTCCGTTTGAAAAACCGATTGCTTGTCCATAACCGTCCCGTTTTACGACTGGCGCCGACAGCGGTAGGCCGCCGAGGCCAGCAGCCGTTCGACATCCGCGGTTTTGTAGTAGACCTTGTGGCGGATCTGCGTGCAGGGAATCAGGCCCCGTTCGCGGTAACGCTGCAAGGTCCGTTTCTGAATGTTCAGCAGGAGGCACACCTCCTCGTTGTCGAGCCAGTGCTGCAGCGTCTTGTCCTGACGCCGGCACAGCTCCGACACCCGCCGTGCCAGCGCCTCGATGCGCGCGACCAGGCGGTCGTAACTCCGTTTTTCAACCATCATGTACTCCATAATCTTGCGCGTTTAGGGTTTCGGGAGCGAAGATAGGGCATCCCGGACCGATTGATCCGCCATCGGTGCGCTATGGCAGTGGTTGGCGTCGGTGTGGCACCGGTTGGCGTCGGTTTCGGGGGTGCGACGCCTCCCAAAGAGCGGGATTCAGGCGTGCCGTCCGGGGGTTCAGGCGGCACGCCGGGGGATCGGCATTGGAGCGGAATGCAGGCGGGGTGTCCCGGGATTCCGCGCCGTCCCGGGAGTGCCGCCCGGGCGGATGGCATCCGTTTCGGCCGCAAAGGTACCGCAGAGCCGTCGGGCCGGGGCACATCGAGCCGCAGGCGGTTTTGCCGCCGATCTTCCTCGACGCGCCAGTGCTGTTCGAGGTTTCAGCGGCAGCGGGCGAGCGTATCGGCGTCAAAAATCCGTCCCGGGCCGGGCTCCGCGGTGGAAGCTGACGTCCGAACCCGGATACCATCCGCACCGGCTCCGTTACGGCACCGAAATTCCGCTCACGAGGGACCTCCTCCGCGGTGCGGGTAGCCCTCCCCTACCCGATCGGCACCACCCACCTCGGAAGAGTGTGCTCCTCGGGGAGGCGTTCGGCTTCGCATCCACGGGCCCGGAAAACCTCCGACCTTCCACCCGGCATCGGGATCTCCATCGGCCCATCCATACTGACATCAACAAAACAGCAAAACAATAAAACAACACAACTGTACAACGACAAAACAACAAAACAGCACAACTGGGAATCAGAAGACCATGAATTCTGGGCGTCAAGACTTCTCGACGTCATGTCGTCAAGACTTCCGGACGTCAGTCAGTACTGAAGTCAGTACTGAATTCAGTCATTCAATCAGCACTGAAGTCAGTCAGTACTGACGTCAATCAGTCAGTCACTTTTTGGAAGGGCGAGCCTTTCGGGCCCTTCCATTTTGACCGGTTTTGTTCCCGAAGTCGGTTTCGGGAACGGATGGTTCGCCTCTTCAGATTGGCCGGCGAACAAGCGGGAACGGGACGTGATATTCGACCCGTTTTTGAGTCCCCGGAGCATTATATGTTCGGGACTCAGCAAGCTGTGTTTTCAGTTACGCGAAATAGGTTTCGTAACAGAAAACAGCTTGCCCGCAAGGGGGTTGAAAACTCCTCCGAAGTCGTCGTTTTTTACCGGGCACCCCGTGTGCCGAAACCGATTTCTTGGAGACCATAGGATCCTCGTCATTTTCACTCGAAATTGGCTCCGCAAAGCTCTGTTTTTGCACATTACCGCACACAAAAACGGAGCAAATCCTGCTTGGATTTACCCCGTAAAAAGGCTTGATTCGATTCAATTTTTCGCGAATAAATGCTCGATTTGCAGTTTAGTTTTGTCAATTCAGAGCGCTTTTGATGATCCGGCTACATAAAATTAGGGGCAATAATACGTGTTTACCGGCTCATCAAAAAGAGGTTTCAACCACGTATTTCGCCTGCCCAGACGATACTGTTCCCAAAAGTGTGTCTGAAGGAAGGTAAAATAAAAAAGTCTACAGATTTTTTAGATTTGTATAGGGAACCAACAAAAACTAAAAAAGGAGTAGACTTATGATGTTGACAAAGGAACAACTTTCCGAATTAATATGCAAACATTCGGAGCGGGAAAATGGTCTTCAGGATCTGTTGGAGATCTTGTTGGAGAGTATGATGGTCTCGGAGCATCGGGAATATCCCCGGGAAAACTCCGCGTCAGGAAACAAATGCAACGGAGCCGGCCGGAACATAGTTGCGGTCATGAACGTACGCTGACTTTCCGGATTCCGAGTAATCGCTACGGGTATTTTCATCCCCGGATTCTGGCGATCCTTCGCCATCAGGAGGATGAATGCGAACGCCTTGCCGGAACGCTGTATACGAAAGGTCTTACGCAGGAACAGGTCGGCGAGGTATTCCAGGATATCTATGGCGAGCACTACAGCAAGGCGAGTATTTCGCGGATGCTGGACTACCTTCGAGAAGATGTTTCGCAATGGCTCACGCGCTCTCTGGAGGCTTATTACCCAATCGTCTTCATCGATTGCGTGCACATGAAGATCCACCGCAAGCGGAGCGTAGAAACAGAAGCTTTTTATGTGGTACTTGCCGTGCGTGAAGACAAGCGGCGTGAAGTGCTGAGGATCTTCAATAAGCCCACGGAGAGCGCCCTGGGCTGGGGCGAGATGCTCACAGAGCTGCAGGAACGAGGCATTCGGAAGATCGGCCTTGTCTGTGCCGACGGGCTGAAGGGCCTGGAGGATGTCATCAGTGCGGTCTTTCCCGGAACCCCGCTGCAACGCTGTACGACGCACCTGAAACGCAATCTGCTGAGCTGCGTGCGTAACGGCGACAAAGGAGAGCTGGCCGAGGATCTGCGGCAGGTCTTCCGTACGGGGGATCGCAGCTATACGGTGGAGAGTGCCTGGAAACAGTGGCAGACACTTTGTGAGAAATGGGGGCAGGATTATCGCAGTTTTCGACGACGTGGCGAGGATCCGGCCTACAAGGTCTACTTCACCTATCTGAATTACGAGGCAAAGATTCAGTCGATGATCTACACAACGAACTGGATCGAGCGTCTGCAGAAGGATTTTCGACGGGTTACAAGGATGCAGGGAGCCATGCCCAACGAGGAGTCGGTTCTGCTGCTGATGGGCAAAACGGCCATGGATAAGAAATCCTACCTGAGGCCGGTGCCGCGAATCGACCTGGATCGGGATTTATTCCCCGAGTGAAGACTATAACACAAAAATAAGCACAACACGCCGCGGCGTGTTGTGCTGAAACCAAGAATCACTATATTTTTGCATATCTGAGGAATCTGAAGACGTCTGCACAGACACACTTTTTGAAACACTACCCAGCATCGAGCGCCAAAGACAACCCGTTTGAGAACAAAAATAGGTCGGTTCCGAGGTTCGAAACCGGCCCTTTCTGTTCAAACGAGGCGGCATTTACACGAAGCAACCCTCCTCTATATCTTCATATATAATTTTCTTTCGCTGAGGATACCCTCTAAAATATCCATATTTCCGCCAAAAAATATTGGCACTCTTTAAGAAAACTTTTGCAGAAAACCTATTCGTTCTAGCACTTCGCGTACCTTTATACTGAATCTTTACTTTAGGATAATATACAATCTCCCATCCCGCCAAACGGATACGCGTGCACCAGTCTTGATCTTCTGAATACATAAAATAATCTTCAGATAAACCACATGTAGATTCATACACATTGCGTCGCACCATAATAAATGCTCCTATAACCCAATCAACCGTTTGAACCTTATTATAATCAAAAGATCTTTCAAGAATACACTCCCGATGGGTAACAATTCTACGTATTTGTCTCCAGATAAAAGACTGAACACTTACATAACTTCGGCATGTATCTTGCAATACCCCATCAGAATCAACAATTTGAGGAGCAATAGCACCAACCTCAGGGTGAGAATCTATAAATGTCACCATTTTGTCCATCTTCTCCAAAAAGACACAATCCGGATTCGCAATAATAAGATAATCCCCTGTAGCAATCTTAAGGCCTTGATTCATTGCATAGGCAAAACCTCCATTCCGATCATTAAAACTCCAAACAAATTGATTATACTCTTTTTTTATTCGCTCTTGTTCAGTCGGCGGATAACAAGAATTAGACGAGGCTATAATTTCCACTTCCCAAGAAAAAGCTGTTTGAATCGTTTCTGTACATTTTTTCAACTCTTCAAGAGAGTGATACTCTACCACTACAACAGATATTTTCATAAACTCAAAAGTAATTTCCTAATAGAAATCTAGATAGCCTAAAAGAAATAATAGTCACCTCTTACTATACATATCCTCATAATATCGTTCATATTCACCGGATGTAATATAATCCATCCATTCTTGATTATGAAGGTACCATTGTACGGTTTTTTCAATACCCTCTTCAAATTGCAAGGATGGTTCCCAACCTAACTCATCTTGAAGTTTGCGCGAGTCAATGGCATAGCGTGCATCATGACCTGGTCTATCCGTCACATAAGTTATTAAATCCAGGTCAGCGCCTTCCGGACGTCCTAACAAACGATCAACTGTTTTGATTAGCACTTTTATGATATCGATGTTTTTCCATTCATTAAATCCTCCAATATTATAGGTATCAGCAATATGGCCATGATGAAAAATAACATCAATTGCCCTTGCGTGGTCCTCCACATAAAGCCAATCTCTCACATTCTCACCTTTCCCGTAAACCGGCAGAGGCTTTCGATGACGAATGTTGTTAATAAACAGAGGAATTAATTTTTCAGGGAATTGATATGGCCCATAATTATTAGAACAATTTGTCACAATAGTAGGCATTCCATATGTATCATGATAAGCTCTTACAAAATGGTCTGAACTTGCCTTGCTTGCAGAATATGGGCTATGTGGATTATACTTACTTGTCTCCACAAAAAACTCATGACCATACGCTTGGTGATGCTCTGAAGACGCTTTAGTAGTAAACGGTGATTCTATACCCAATGGATCTGTTATCTGAAGAGCTCCATATACTTCATCGGTAGAAATATGATAAAACCGTTTATTTTCATATCGCTTAGGTAGAGACTCCCAATAAAGTTTTGCTGCTTGAAGTAAAGACAACGTACCTAAAACATTAGTTTGAGCAAAGGTAAACGGGTCTTTAATACTCCTATCCACGTGACTTTCTGCTGCAAGATGGATGATACCATCGATATGCTTATCCTGGAAAAGTTTATAAACATTCTCAAAATCACAAATATCCATCCGAATAAACTCATAATTGGGTTTATTCTCCACATCCTTCAAATTGGCTAGATTCCCAGCATAAGTTAGCTTATCCAGATTAATAATATGGTACTCCGGATACTTGTTTACAAATAATCGCACGACATGAGAGCCAATAAATCCGGCGCCTCCGGTTATAACAATATTCTTCATAAGATTATATCTTTCTTTAAATTATGGATGCATAGACAAAGAGACTCCGTCCAATATGGAATTGTTATACCAAATGTTTGTTTAATTTTTGTTTTATCAAGAACCGAATATGCTGGACGAACCACAGGCGAAGGGAATTCTTCACTATGACAAGGTTGAATATCACATAAATTCTGTTGGCTATATTCTGCAATCATTTTAGCAAAATCAAACCAAGAACATACGCCCTCATTTGAATAATGATAAACCCCGCAGTTTTTCACATATAATCGATTAGCAACAATCCTATAAATTACATTTGCTAGATCCAATGCATAGGTTGGAGTTCCTACTTGATCAAAAACAACTTTTATTTGAGGATGTGTCGCCGTCAGATTCAACATGGTTTTACAGAAATTCTTTCCGAATTCACTGTACAACCACGCTGTTCTAATAATGACATATTGACAGCCACTGTTTATAATATATTGTTCTCCACGCAATTTAGTAGTTCCATATACCCCAGTTGGGGTTCCGGTCTGATCCTCCCTACACGGCTTATTGTAGGGCTCTTTCCCAAAAACGTAATCCGTAGAGATGTGCATCAAAAGACCTCCGACTTCAAGCATCGCAACAGCCAGATTCTTCGGAGCATCGGCGTTCAACCGTTCAGCTAAGACCGAATTACTTTCAGCTGCATCAACATTGGTATAGGCTGCACAGTTGACAATACATTGTACCTCCTGTTCTTTCACAATGGTTCGGACTGCCGCCAAATCCGTAATATCAAGAAATATAGTCTCTTGTCCTTCGACTTGATTGATATCCGTAAATATATATCGATCTCTAGAATCTCTAGAGACTATCCTCAGTTCACTACCCAGTTGCCCATTCGCTCCTGTTACCAATATCGTCATAGTCTGTATATTTATATCTATTCAAGATTTGATTTTCCTGTCTGTTTTACTTCATCTATAACTCGCAATAGATATTGGCCATATTGATTTTTAATCATCGGTTTCGCAAGATTTCGCATTTGATCTTCCGTAATCCAACCCTTACGAAATGCGATGCCTTCCAAACACCCGACTTTCAGGCCCTGGCGTTTCTCCAAAACCTCAATATAAGTACTAGCCTCTGACAATGAATCATGAGTTCCTGTATCCAACCAAGCAAACCCCCGACCAAGAGTTAGCACTTTCAATTCATTATTCTCCAGGAATTTTTGATTTACCGTTGTTATCTCATATTCACCACGGGCACTTGGCTGAATATGACGAGCAATATCAATAACCCTATTAGGATAAAAATATAAACCAACTACAGCATAATGACTCTTGGGATGTACCGGTTTCTCTTCAATTGACAAACAATTGCCATGATTGTCAAATTCGGCAACACCATATCGTTCCGGATCACAAACCCAATAGCCAAAAACAGCAGCTTTGCGCTCAATCTCAACAGCATCTACAGCATTTCGCAACAACCCGGTAAAACCTGCGCCATGAAAGATATTGTCGCCTAAAACCAAACAAACATCATCTGTTCCTATAAAATCAGCCCCTATAGTAAAGGCTTGGGCCAATCCATCGGGTTTGGGTTGTTCCGCATATTCGAAATGCAGACCATAGTCACTGCCATCCCCCAACAATCTTTTAAATCCCGGGAGATCGGCAGGAGTAGAGATGATTAGAATATCTCGAATATCAGCCAACATAAGTACTGATATCGGATAATAAATCATTGGTTTGTCATAAACTGGCATAAGTTGCTTACTGACACCTTTTGTTATGGGATACAAGCGCGTCCCCGAACCTCCAGCTAATACAATACCCTTCATGGCCTTAATCGAATTTCTTATTTAAGTTCAGGATAAAGATCTTGGTCTATAGAAAATGGAGAAGTAAAATCCTTCAATAACGGATGTTTGGTATCTTTCTCACTAAGAACGGCATTTTGAATAGGAATAATCCAATCAATTCCCAAAGAATCGTCCTTAATTGAAATTCCCCCATCTGCTTGAGGAGCATAAAAGTTGTCACATTTATATTGAAATATTGCGACATCACTCAAAACAGCAAAACCATGCGCAAATCCACGCGGGATAAACAACTGCCGGTGATTTTTTTCGGTAAGTTCTACGGCAACATGTTCGCCATATGTAGGACTTCCTCGACGAATATCCACAGCAACATCCAAAACAGCTCCTTTAACACAACGCACTAATTTACTTTGTGTAAAAGGAGGTTTTTGGAAATGCAGTCCCCTCATTACCCCATATGAGGACATACTTTCATTATCTTGTACAAAATTTATCTTCTGCACTTTTTCTTCGAACTCGCGAAGAGAAAAACTTTCAAAAAAATACCCCCTCGAATCTAAAAAGACATGAGGCTCAATAATAACAACTCCATCCAAAGAAGTCTTAATAACTTTCATAATTATTTGATATTATCAAGAAACGGGTTAATATATTGGGCCGCGTTACCTCGAGACAATGTTTTAAATTCAATTCGACGAGCTTTTTCTATAAGGTTTGGTAATTCAGCCGTATTATAACAACCTATCAAACAGCCCAATTTCTCCAAATACCGAACAACTTCTTCTTGTGGATGATGACATTCCTGGCCGACTCTTCGAGGAATCGCAACAATACGTTTTTTAAGAAAAATCGCTTCAGAGATTGTACCCCAACCACCTTGAAGAACAACAATACTCGCTCGTCTCATTGCGTCTACCATCTCTTCATGCTCTAAAAACTTAACAATCCGAGCATATTTAAATTCATAACGAGTATTTCCAACCTGCACAAAAACATCCTCTTCCGATTCTTTCGCGAATTCATCAATGGCATGAGCCATCCGAATAAATGACATCTCTGCAGGAGCATTCCCAAAACTTGAAAATATCATAACACACCAGTATATTTAGCATTAGGATAAAACTTACGAAGGCTTTCCCATTGAATTAAGAAGAGGTCTGCGTATTTGTATACGAATCGCCCTGTTCTACTGGGCTCCACCACACAAGCCGCGCTCTCAATATATATTATCTTAGAGTGTAAAAACCATTTAGCTAATAGTATAGTAGGAATCGCAATTCCAGATCCCGTTGATACTACAACTCGTGGCCGTTCCATAATCAGATGCTTCAAACTTTGTATAGCATTGATAAAAAAGCGCACTTTGCTGGTTTGAGGGTCTATGACAAAATAATGCGTTTTACTTTTCAATAATGCGATGGTATGTTTCGTTTTATAAGTTACCCAATACATATCGCCATAAACCCCTTTCGTTGCCTCCATTAATTCATGCAAATGCCCGCCATGAGAGCTAATACAGCAGATTTTTAGATTCCTATTAGCCATTTTTAATAATATTTCGGATTTGCTCTATTGACTCTTGAATGGTCCCGTTATTATCTACCACATGGATGTAAGGCTCCATCAATAACTGCTTATAAACTTCCTGTCGAAACCTAAAATCAGGATCTACTCTATTTTCTAAACGACATTCTAATAAAGCCTTTTCATTCCGCTGAATGACCAGTAACTTTGCATTTGACGGCATAATATTAAGGAACCGACGAGACCAGCAACTATCCAAAAAATCTTTATTGTGAGTTTTTGTCGCTAAATCGACAAGGATATCACAAATCCACCGATCACATATCACTACATCTTGTTTATAAGCAGCCTTGTTATATCTTATCCGGCTAATCCAGCTGTCAAGATATGTAGTAATGATATAAAAACGACAAAAGATTTGTGATTTATAAAATTGATGCTGCCATACAACTCCCATTTCATTCTGAACATGCACACTCAGGCCTAATAAACGTGCTAAAGCGTGCATTCCTTTGGTTAAATAATGATTGAATCGAAGCCAAATATAACCGACGTGCTTACCATCCTTTTCCAAATCTTTTTTTAAAGACTCGATAATCGTACTTTTACCGGAACCGTCTATTCCACTTACTACAATACACTGTGTTCTATTGCTTGAATCCATATTTTTGCTGATTCATTCCATGATGGATGTTTAGACATAAGTTCTTGTGCCTTATTTGCCAGGCTGTTACGTTCAGTTGGATTACGACAAAGCCCAACGATCGTTTGAGCCAAATCCCTAAAATTTCGCTTAGGAGCAATTTTCAAAGCTGAATGTAAATAATCGGTCGTTCCCTCATTTCTAAAGCTAATAACCGGTGTACCACACGACATTACTTCAAAATATGTCAACGGGATTTCCGATGGTATAAGTAAAAATGGAAGTAGAACAGCATATGCAGCAGAAAAGCAGGCCTTGAGTTGTTGAGGGGTAAGACGATCATAACAGATCAATATCTGGTTTTTATGCTGGATTGACTGAACCAAACGTTCAAATTCTGAGAAATCGCTACTTACATCTCGACGCATCAACAAAACTAATCTAAAATCAGGCAATTGATCGGCGATATAATCAAAAGCCCTTATGGCCATTTGGCTTCCTCGGATCTGAGCCGGAGCGCCACTAAACAATAAAAAACGATTTTTATACAAATGAAGTCTTTCCAATATCGTTGTATCCGGCTCTAAGTCTCCAAAATTATCCAACCCGGGCAAAGACATCCATACCTTATTTATAGGCCATCCACTCTTAATTGCATCAGAGGCCGTTAACGGAGATTGACAAATAATGCTATTAAATCCTGCAACTTGTAATTTTCGAGAAAGAATGGAATGGGGAATTATCCGCTCCAGAAAATACGGAAGAACCGTTTTAACCTTTTGAACTCTCCATAAAGCAACAATGCCGCTTAAAGGATATAAGCCTCCGGGAACATATGCTATTTTTTGAGCTTTTATCCTAGATAGCTCAGAAAAATTTTTCGCACCCATCCGGCAGCAAACCGGATAGAAAACAACTTGCCATCCACCTTGGTCAACAAAATGTCGCAAAGCCCGATCTCCATATTCAATTTGATATACTCGAATCCCTTCATAGATGCGTCTGCTTTGATTCAAACCTTGTTCTTGTGCAGAACAGATGGAGGTTTCATATAGTCCCGATCTCGATATGTACTTTGCGATTTCAACCACCGTCCGCCATGGCATTAGGCGTTCTACACCATCAACCATATCTATGGTGTAAAAGAGTATCTTCATATAAAAATGGTTACGAATGCAAGACTTTGATTAAATTATGCATCATAGCGCTTTCCGTGAATTCTTTTTCGAATCGGATTCGAGCACCAATTGCAAGTTTTTCTCGCAACAAAGGATCTAATATAAGCTTTTCCAAAGCATTAGCCAGAGATATGCTATCTGCTCTAGGGATCAACAATCCTTGTTCCCCATCTGTAATCGACTCGCCATTTCCTCCAACCTTAGTTGCGACAATAGCCAGTTGCGCACGCATCGCCTCTAATAAGGCAATAGAATGATTCTCACTAAGAGATGGTATTACAAAAATATCTGCTGCTGCAAGCCAATCTTGCACGTTATCTTGAAATCCCATAAATGAGATTCGATCATCTAACGCATATTCATGGCATATATTTTTTAGATTTGTTAATTCTGGCCCTTCTCCAATCATATAATAATGGAAATCGAGATTTTTCTTCCGCAAGATTTTTATGGCGTCTAACATATAATTCAGCCCCTTAATCTCGTCTATACGAGAAGCTGTTATAATATTTATAATATTAGAAGACATCTTCACGGGATGGCATGAAGACACAGAATTCTTTATTCCATTATGTATTGTAATAACCTTGCAGGCAGGAACACCCTTAGAGATCAAATATTGACGAGAATATTCAGCTACACAGATCGTTTTATATGCAACATGCTTGTACACCCAAATTGACAAACCATTATATAATTTCTCGAGGATTTTTTTTGCTTTAGTCGGAGCTTGGTATGCTCCATGGTACGTTAAAATAGTCTTAGTCCTTACTTTCTTCAGCAATCGTTCAATCAATACGACAATTGCACCATTGAATCCATGTGTAAATATTATATCAGGCTGATAAACACGAATCAAATCGGCTAATTTTCCAACCCACGAGAAATCTTTACGACTTTTTATATTTATAAAATCAGCATTAATCCTTTTTAATGGCTCAATATGCGAGTTTAAACTAAGAATATTGATACAAACATTCCGAATCTCCAACATTTCATCAATCTCATTCAATCGGGCATATGTTAAAAAGCATTTGTCTATCCCAGCACCAAGAGTAAATCCCCAAATAAGATTTAATACTTTCATGATCCTATTTTTATAAATTATTTCGACTAAAAACATCGACAAATTCGGACATCTCAACTCTTTCTGGATAATATGATTTCATACTCCCGTTCTTTTCATCCAATATGATAGGCAACTCATCTGTCCGCATTTTCTTCACCACAACCTCCGGATCATATACATACATATCCAACGGATAACGGACGACAAAGGCTTTAGCACGCAATCCCAACGCCCAAAATGCAGTCTTCCACCAGTTTATAGCGCCAGGCTGAGGAATAAGCCGAAGATCAATATCTGAAGTAGATTTATAACATCCTCTAGATAAAGACCCATAAGCTATAGCTGCCCGTAAAAACTTCTTACGATGACAAGACTCAGATATTTTGATCGTATAGTTCAAGAAATTTGAGGCCGGCACCCCGGTTGCTCCCATATGCGTAAACATGGCAAATAATTGCCCATTAAAAGTAAAATTTAAAGTATGAGCAATCAATAATGATATTATCCAAGGTAAACCACACAACCACAACAAAAATGTAATAAAAATATCCAATCCCAATTTGATAACAACTTCACGCCAATTCATAATGCGCATGCCTTGTAAGATCCATGCAGAAATGAATATCATCCAGCCATATCTACATAATTCACCAATCCATGTACCTTCCAATTTTGCAGGTAAATGCTTTTTCTGTTTTTTGAAAAGAACAGAAATCTTAGATTGCTTTTTCCCCATAATACATCACCATTGGATATTTAAATTAAGAGCTCTACTAATTCTATTAAACGCTTCTTTTTGCCCGGATAAAACAGGTAAATATCGATTAATAAACATTACCATAGGAAATGTTAGAGCGACAGCTATTAATGCACCTATTATAATTGACCAAGTAGACTCCAGATCAATATGAAGTTTCAATAACACAACCCTCACAATTCTAAGGGCAAATGCATTTAAATAATAAAATAATAAAGAATATCTGCCTATATAATTTACAAACCGAATACTACTTACTTTTTTCGATATTAATAAGAGAGAGAGGATTCCAACAAATGCATATATAAAAATAAGCGGTAAATTCTTATAACTGTTAGTTGCAACTACTATGTGACTATCAAAAAAGCAACTATCTAACCCCATCAATCCAATATAGCAAACAACACATCCGCCAATAAATTTCCATGAATTCGGAATAAGAATAGATGTTTCAAAATGTCTATATATTATTCCTAATAGAAAAAATGGACTCATTATCATACATATATTGAAGCAAAATGGGAACCTGTTCGGTAATTCTTTGGACTGTATATATATGTTATTATTAACAAAGGATAAAAAATCATCATAATTAACTTGAATAAAATATCCAAGGCCAAATAGTATAATAGTAGCCAATGATACAAATAGAAGATCAGCTTTAATCCGAATCAAACAAGTATATATAATTTGCAGCACCCCAATCACAACGACAAACCAGGATGCTCTAAACATCAACACATCAATGATTTGTTGTTCAGCATCAATATCTAATAACATTATTTTGGGCCCTAACATGAACACCATAAAAATGACATATGGCACCAAAATAGTCCTAAATACTTGTTTTAGTTTCTCCTTAAAATTAACTAATCGAATATTAGAGGTATATAAATATCCACTTAAAAAGAAAAAGCCGGTTAAGAAAAATGGAGCGAACCACCAGCTGAAAGAATGTTGACTACCTATAATAACCTCACTATGATAAACATACACAAGAATCATCAGAAGGCCCTTACCAAAATCAACCCAATCTTTTCTTTGTTGAAAGTTCATTGCCATAAAATATATGTTGACACATATAGGGCATCGCCCTAATTAATTGGTAAATTGTCGACAAGACAATATCCACGAGAGATAAACCATACCACGGCAAATCCTGCAGCATTTAATATTATTGCAGAATTGCTATATTGAATAAAAATAAATAAAATAATAAAGCAACAAACAATAGAGCATAACGCGATTGCTTGTGCATACCTTGAAATTGATCGTCTAAACAATATCTTATTTCTTGAAAGAAGCTGAAATAAGATTGCAACAAAGAAAAATACATATGAGAATGTACCTATATAACCAACCTGAACAAGAAGTCTTAAATAACCTGGTGCAAATCCATAACCAACACCATATTGCTTAAGTGTATATAATTCAGTACTATTATTTGTCAAGATAATATTAGCATTAAACGCAGATTGGATTAACTCGCCGGCTCCATTACCCATTAACATATGGAGTAATTTGCCAGAATTCATCTGCTGATGAATATAAGCAAAAGCATTACCACGACCAATCGATTGATAAACTTGATTGCTATCCATCTCCCCCCCAAGGTATGCGTCAGAATAATCTAAAATATAAGCAAGATCAAAAGCCCCCCAAACTTTTTGTTCTGGATTAAAAGATGGATTAATCCGAGCCATGAAATAAAAAAGAATAGGAACCAATAACAGACCGCTAATCATATATCGGCTAATATGAACTCTCCTATTCCCCATATATTTATAAAACAACAAGGTTATGATATACATTAGGGGAATGTAAAAGACACTAGCTCGCTTAGCCCCAACAATAGCAAAAATTACAAAGCCCAAAGCAGCCCATAAAAACTTATTTTTGTGATTTATAAAATATACTCCCATGGCCGAAGCAAAACCTGCAAGCGAGAAAAAAGTTGTTATTCCACCTTCATGAACTGACATTGTCCCTATATAAGGTTCACTTATTCCTATTATAAAGAACTTAATAATGCTTGCAAATATCTGAGAAACACATAAATAAACAATTAGACGCGTGAGTAGATTCTGTTCTCTAGCGTCAAATTGCATATTGACAAGTGCTATAAATAGAAGGGGAAGTTCCAAATATTGCATCAGGAATAATATAAACAAAACAATATTGCTTCTACTTCCTGGCAATACTAAAGAAACTAATGATGCAAAAATGAATATGATTAACCAAATGACTCCGGGCCATTGACGTTTTACAGTTGCAAAGAAAATACCAAGAGCAACACCTTCTAAAATAAACCGTGTTATTGTAGAGTTGATTCCAATAAGATCAACCGACCCTTTTAGAAACAAACAAATAACATATATTCCCAATAGAGTAGAGCCACGAGACACTCGATTTTTCAAAAACCAAATGATTACAGGGAATACTGCAATAGCACAGATCGCTAATATCTTACTATACGATCCAACCTGCCAGCCAATCAACTCTTCTTCCATTGCAATGCTGGTATCAACTGATCATTCACAATCATAGGCCAAGTATATTGCATCATTGACAGCCTAATTTGATTGGAATTTATATGACTATGATTTTTGTATATTTCTGTTAATGCATCGGCAAATGCATCCGATGTATCTTGGATTAGAATGCCATTTGTCTCATTAATTACACGGCTATTAGCCGCCGTAGCAGTGGCAATACAAAACAACCCGGACAAACAATATTCGAAGGTTTTAGTAGGGGGCTGATATTCATACCAGTCTGTAATAGGAATAAATGAAACTCCAATATTGCATTTATCAAAATAGTATTTTAACTCATCATATGGCTTTTTACCATGTAATGTGACATATTGTTGTATATTTAGTTCCTCAATGCGATTCTTTAAAAGCTCTCGTTCTTCTCCATCTCCTACAATATCATAATGGATATTTTCAACTGCCATTTGAGAAAGGAACTTATAAAAGCCATCTATAGTCTTTATAATATCTCGATTATAAAGAGTCCCAACATATAACAAACGAAGAGGCTCAAAATCTTTATGCGTAGATGATATAATATCTGCGCCAAGAGAAACAACTGCTAACTTTGATTTATCAAAGCCTATTTGCGATGCTCCCTCTTCAGAAATCATTATTATTCGATCAAATAGAAGTGATTCTTTACGAAACCTTTCATTCTCCTTTTTCCTTTGTTCGGGATCATACGCAACAGATACAGTTCGGAAATTAACAACCATTTTCCTCCACGGAAGCAGTCGTTTATAAATGGAACAATGCGAACCATATGCAATCATAACTTCTCCCCGATGTGTCATGATATATAGAACAACTTTTAAAATAAAACAGATCTCTCCTAACAGCTTAAACCGGCTTGATATTTTACTATATTTTACACATACTCCATTGCTTGAGATCTTCTTTTCACCTTGATCCAAAGTAAAAAAAACAACCTCGTTGCTATTTTTCAGATACTCACAATATTTTAAATAATCAGTCTGATATCCAAATTGCCGGGGAGACACAATAATTATCCGGTTTCTTTTATTTTTCAAAGGAGGAATGAACATATTTTAGAAAATCTTCAAATCCATTAAAAGGAGCCTTATGATCTTTTATCCAATTACCATAAGCATTGCCTAACTGACGTTTATATGGCAAGTCTGGATATTGAGACATATTATGCTTATCAACAAAAAGAGGGAATTCTTCCCAGAAGTCAGATACAACAGGCTGTCGACCATAACGTTTTATAATACTTTGAGCATATATAACTGCCTCATCTATACATAATCGTTTTCGTTTATTATAATATTCATCAATACTACATATTACCCTTGCAGGACAACCAACAGCTACAGAATTAGCAGGAATACTTTTTACAACAACGCTTCCATATCCAATAATACAATTATCGCCAATAGAGACCCCTTTGAGAACTGTACAGTGCCTGGCAAAATAGACATTATTGCCAATCGTAACAGGCCCAGACGACGGAATAAACTCTGAATACAAATTTCTAAATACCCCAGATCCAAAATCATGGGTTAAAAGAGTGAATCCAATATTCAAACGAACATTATTACCAATAGTCACTAAAGATGGCCTTGTAATATCGATCTCAATCTGTTTGGGCTCTGGTATAAAATATCCTTCTCCAATCTCAACACCTAATTTGCGAATATACTTTACATATGCGTCTCCATTTCGAAGAGCCCTAACTCTTTTAATCTTATTTATTATTCGATGAAGTATCATTTTTTCTATGGCTATTTATGCAACTCTTATAATAATTCTCAATTTGTTCCATCACTACATTTTCGGAAAAAGTATGCAATATTGTTTTTTGTGCTTCAAGCCCCATTTGTTGACATTGTTCCAGATTATTCAAAAGAAATTCTATCGCCGATGCGATTTGACACACATTCTCCGGATCAACCAGCAGGCCATTAACTTTATCATTAATAAGTTCTGGACCCGACGCTCGATTTGTATATATAAGCGCCTTACCACAAGCCATAACTTCCATTGCGGCCAAACTAAAATTCTCAAAATAGCTAGGAATAGCACAAAATAAGGATGATGAAATCTTTTGTTTTATTTCCTCCCGAGATAAATAACCCGTAAATTTTATACGCCCTCGATATTGATCGTCAATTAAGGATTGAGCCGCTCTAATCTTCCCCCCTCCTATCATAATGAGATTTATATTAGGATATTTAGAGGCAATACTACAAAAAGCTTTAATTAGTGAAAATGCGCCTTTTGTTTCAATGATCTTACCCAGAAAAACTATTGTATTGCTGCGGCTTGTCGAACAAGCCATTTGAAGATATTTATTCTCTAAAGGATTATAGATAACATCTATTTTTTTATCAACCTGAAGTATGTTCTGAACAAAATTTTTAGAGAACTCACTTACTGCACAGATGCGATCAGCAGATAAATAATTATTTATATCATTGGTCCGCTGCACATTTGCAATATACCCTGTTTTATAATATGAAATAAACGAAGGAGCTCCATGCACTCGAATTATTGTAGGTATTCCATAATGAATAAACCGTATAGGACGAATAAAATATTTAGATAAAATACTATAATCAGGTTTTTCTATAATCTCTATATTCTTGCTGCGAATTAGAGACTTTGCAAAACGATCATTTTGCCGCTGAGCTTTTTTTGCAAAAAAATGCATAGCTCCAACCTTACGCAAAATATTGATTGCTATATTCTTATACCTTTCAGGCATTTTAAATAGCGGCAACAGAATTTTAAAATAGGTTAATCGATATACTATAACCCCATTAATTGATGTCTCATAAGGTAAAGCATGTCCCGCGGGGCGTCCACTTAAAACATATACCGTATGCCCTTTTTGAACCATTGCCTCCGCTACAACTTTAGTAACTGTCCCAATTCCTCCTGTCTTCGCAGGTGGATATTCATCACACAAGTACAGTATATTCATTATTTATTGTTATAATTTTGTTGCAATATTTTTATTCCTTCTTGTATATCACGTTCATTTATTATTCGGGCAATGTTCTTTTTCACCAAACGAGCTGGAATTCCGCCATACAAAGCAAATTGATCCACCATCTTTTTATTTAAAAGACTATTTGATGCGAGGCTGGAATAATTAGGCAAAAAAGCCCCTTTCAATATAGTTGATCTTTGTCCTATAAATGTTCGACAACCTATAACTATCGACTCTGAATTTGAAATTAAACGCTGTTGCTCCAAATCATAAAAAGGATGGGCATCCGAATCCATTAAGGTACAATCCCAAGATATGAGTGATTGATGTCCTATGACAATTTTTTTATAACATATTATTTTTGTATGCTGACCCATAGAAACTCTTTCGCCAAATGATAAATAAGCTCCTTTACGAAGAGTTATTGACGAACCTGGATTTATTGCACAAGATCCCTGAAAATGACAAACACCACCTTCTACATTCCAAATAAATGGTTCTTGTCTATCAAACACGTCATTACCAGGCAAACCTAACGAAATCATCGCATGTCGAATCGGCCCTGTTATCATTACTTTTCCGCCCTTTGAGTAAAATCTCACCGGTGCCATAAACACAAAGGGAAGATGAATTGCCTGCCTAAAGGGCAGATAATGAAAATTAAAGCGAATGGAAGCTATAATATGCTTTAGAATGCACCATCGGTTGAAATATGATCTTTTCACTGAAAGAGATGATAAAACTTTAATACAACTCGTATTAATAAATCATATATTGACTTAACAAATTTTGATTTATAGTAATATCCATCTATGACAACCGAGTTTCCAAAAACATTATAGGTATGAAAACCATCTGCATATTCTTTTGACGGGGGGAGTATACGCTTGATCTCTTGTAAAATTATCTTCTCTCCTTCCGTAACAATTTTTTGCAAACAAATACCTTCTCCATAATCATTATTGCATATTTGAGCTGGTCGAATCCAATGATTCCCATATTTAAAGATATGACCAGCCCCACGAGCTATATTATCGACAAAACATATATCCTGTTTTTTTTCATAAGGCCCAAATAATTCTCGGGCATGAAAAAGCTCACAAACATTCCCATTACAATTATATGATTGGGTTGTAAAGATTAAAAATTCATCATGAAATGATGCTATGACAGCATCAGTCAAAGGCTTATAAACTAATACACCTTCGCACTTCATTCCATCATTATAATTATAATAGTAGGTAGCACCAGAACGACTATTTTCAGGAATTACATATATTATTCCGTTATGCTTTATAAAGTTGGGAAAAGAAAGATGCGTGGGTAATTCTAGCAAGCATTCATTTTTTATCAATCGACAAGTTTTTTTATCAATTGTCAATCGCGCAATACGGCCTTTGCCCGTATCATACATAAACTCTTCGACTAGAACGACATAATGCATTTTATCTTCCTCAATGAGGAACGGATCTGCAAACCATCGATCTGAATAATTATGCTTAAGCCATCGTATATTTATCGGCTGTAAATCTTGCTGCAAATCGCAAATTGCGATATTCCATTGTTTATCGGCATATTTATATTTAACAATATTCAATATTTTTTTTAATCTACTCATCTTTTATACTTTGAATTGTACATGATATATATATTCATCCTTTCCTCCAAGATCATACTTATACTTTTCATTACCACGAGTAAAATCTATTGAGTCTAGATGCTGTTCCTCAAGAAATATTTTAATCTGATTATACATTGATAATAAGCCCGGAGAATATCTAGCAAATTTAGGATTTACCCCGGCACACATTACTACCAAGCTATTACGAAACATATCATATCCCCCATGAAAAAAAGCACAAAGCTCATCTTGACATGTAATCGTTAACAACCATCCTTGGGTATGAACATCCAATACATGATAAACCGGAAACTGATATTTTAAAATACGTTCTACATTGTTTCGACATTTTTGCATCAATGACATCTGTTTTTTAGCTCGACTAGTTTTAAGGTCTAACCTCATTTCCCTAATCATCTTACAGTTATCAATCAACAAGCGATCAGTTGTCTCTTTATAAAATGTTTGCGTTAAAACCAAGCCTGATTTTTGACAACGGTTCTTGGCTGTACGTAAATTCTGCCGTACGTGCTTAGATAGCATATTCTCATATTGGCTACTACTATCGGGTAAAGCGAGTTTAACACATATCGATTGGTGAATCTTCACAACCGTTTTTGTCCGCACTATATATTGATAACTTGCGCTATACTCCGGCATACATTCTAGAAAATAACGCGAGATCCCATAATTTGTTCTCACATAAACGAATATAGCGTCTAATGCCAAAGGATCAAATGACTTATAAATAAAATTGAGGTAATCAGTATAACCGCCTCTACCAAAGAAATAACACCCTTTCTTATTTATAAATCCAAATGTTCTCCGCAATATCCATAATGGAGCAATTAGTATTGGCTGTAAACCATTTGATACCACCAAATATAAAACTTCCCCTTTTAAAGGGATCATTGAATTTATAATTTCATACCAATCATATGATTGGAAGTAGGTCATATCTTTTCCTTCATATAGTTTATCCCAAACATCTTTTAGCTTCTTAAAACCAAATGGATCATATGCCTGAACTCTATATTTACACATAGTTACCACGTTTTAAGTTCCTGATTACAAAAGTGCCCATGAACATAGTTTGCACAATTGAGGCTATTAAATAAGCAAAAGCTAAGCTATTTTCAGGTTGCTGGGCAGATTTTGCGAAATACAGATACGCAGAAATAATAACAACAGCCCAAATCACATTATAAGTAAAAACTCGATAAGCTTGTCCCGAAGAGATAACTATCGTGCCACATAGATTTGAGACTGAATCAATAATTGCAGCAAACGCTAAAATATACAAAGGAGTTAGATTAGTATATCCACCCCCATATAATGACAATATTTTATGACCAAATATACAGATGCCGAAGAATAGAATTCCCGTTACAAAAAGATTTATCATAAGATTAATTTTAATCGCAATCTTCCTTTCTTGCTTATTATTCATAGAACTCGACAAAATAGGCAATAACACATTTGCTACAATTCCAGGAATAAATAATAATTGGGATTTCCATTGTTCTGCGACATCGTAATTTGCCATATTTTCAAAACCAGCATGTTGTACCACCCATGTTTTTACCCACCAATATGCCCCCATTGTAATCCAAGAAGAGATAGCAATAGGGAGGCTAAAAGAATAAATGACTTTAAAATCAGAGAACCTTAAGGTTTTAATTGTTTCAATGACTGAAACTCCAAGGCTGCAAATATGTTTACGAATATAAAATGTATTATAACACCATGCTATAAAATATGTAAAGCCAAAACCCAAAATTGCTCCTACCAACCCAAAGAACTTAGCGCCAATACATAATAGTATAATTTCAGAACAGCCCATTATTAAATTTGTCGTAGCAATACGTTTAAAATCCTCAAAGCCGGATAATGTTCCTGTCTGAGCTCCATTTATCAGCGTAAAGAATAATATAATACCGGCAATTCTAATATCTACTGCTAGTTCTGGTGCATTAAGTTTATGATTCGCAATAATACCAGCAGCACTAATTAGAATAATACAAGCAATAAGGCCCATCAGAAAAACGAATATATTAGCAATACAATATATTCTAACTGCCATATGCGGATTTGAGATACGATATTGGGCAATATGCTTGGTGGCAGTTGCACCTATACCAAATGCCGTAAGTCCCACAAAAAGTTGAATCGTTGATCGGATAATACCCAATTGTCCATATACCTCTTTTGATAAGATTCTAGCCACGATGATAGTCGCGACAAAAACCATTATTTTCGATACAATTGTACCTACTAAAACCCAAAATGAGCCGGATACAATTCGCCTTGTAATATTGGAATTATCGGTCTTTAATAGTTTGAAAAACATGAATCTTCGTAAATCGAAATACCATTTTACTATTTATCTGCTATTCTCTGGAACCAGAAGAAGATACCCGTTCGATTAAGGTGCGTGCGGTAGCCGATGCGGTGAAGCAAGCGGACAAATTGCGTCTTGTGACGGATATGCCACTCCATGAAGTTATAAAGGCCAAATGTAATCAGGATGCTCAACACAAGCACGATATACAGTTGGACATCAATCGAGCAGCCGGCCATGTAGCTGACCCACCAGCACAGCACCACGAAGAAGTTCAAGATCAAAATCGCAAGGGTCGTGGCGGCATGCGAGCATCCTAGGCGGATGAACATGTGGTGCAGGTGCGTCTTGTCCGGGTGGAACGGAGACTTGCGCTTCAGGATGCGCGTCGTCATCACGCGGAGCGTATCAAAGACCGGGACGGATAGGACCGCCAGCGTAAAGGGAACCAGCCCGATATTTGCCGCATCATAAACCTCGCTCATCGAGCCGTGGCGCAGGATTCGGATCACGAAGACCGACATGACGATACCCATAACCAACGTTCCGCCATCGCCGATGAACATCTTCGAGTTCTTTCCGAAGACGTTGTGGAAGAAGAACGGAATCAGCGATCCGGCTGCCACGACAGCCAACATGCCCATTGTCCGATCCCCCACGTACCAGAACATCACACCGAAAAGAAGGCTCGTCAAGATGCAGTAGCCCGACGAGAGGCCGTCTACCCCGTCGATCAGGTTGATGGCATTGATGATGCCCACGGCCGCAAAGACCGTCAGCGGAATAGCCACCCCTTGCGGGATCTGATTGAGGCCCCACAACCCGTGGAAGTCATTCAAGGTGTATCCTCCGACGAAAATCAGCAGCAGAACCGTGCCGATCTCGATCAGGAACCGCAGGACCGGCGAAAGATCGAGGATGTCATCCATCGTGCCGGTATAGAGCATAATCATCATCGCGACGACGACGATGAAGAGTTCGGAGCAGTCGCAAGTTATACTGGCACAGCCCAGCCCGATGACCGATCCGAAGAAGAAGGCAATACCGCCCAGAACGGGAGTCGGACGACGTTGCAGTTTGCGGGCATTGGGATTGTCGACGATGTTCTTGTCGAGGGCGATCCGCACCAAACGCGGATGAATCCAATGGACGCTCAGAATAGCGACCAGAAAAGAGAGGATGTATAACATAACCGAATAGCGATAAGGCAATTTTGAGGGGCATAATCGCGAAGCTGGCTGTTGAACCGTAGTGGTCGGATTCCCTCAACACGGGGACCTCCGCGAATAGGCTTTCAAGGGTATTTATTTGATCAATAGCTATTTCATCCGTTCGAGCCGGTATGGTGGCTCAACCAGCAGTCATAATCATCGAGACGTCGAAGCAGTTGCGCCTTGCTCTTCTTGAGCGGCTGCTCCCCGCGCCACGGATCAACCGCGGCATGGGCCTGTTCATAATCCAGACAGCAGTTCGTGCAGCCGTAAAGCGTCACCAGCAGCAGCGACCGCGACTGTTCGGCCCGGATCAGCGGAAGAATGCTCCGAACGGTTCCGAGCAACTGATCGAAGGCTTCGCGGTCGCCCAGGATGGCATAGGCCGGAAGCAGCATCGAATAGAGTTTGCAGCGCATCACATCGCTGTCCAGCTGGAGGTTGGCATATTGCTGCAGGACCTCCGACGCCAAGGCCCGGTCGGCGTCTGTCACCCCCTCGGGCGAGTGGTAGCGTTTCAGCGCTTTGTGGAGTCCAGCCGGGAGGCGGTCGCCGTTCAAGCGCGTATAGACATGGCGGTTGTCCGCATTCAGCGCAATCACCTCATATTGCCCGGGTTCGACACAGAGCAGCGGCACATACATGCAGTTCTCCACACAGACCATCACCTCCTTGCGGCCCCCTCCAGGCTGAATGATGACGCTGGCCTCAACCCCCTTGAACTGCCCCTCGGTGATGCGGATCCGGTCGCCCTTCATCAGTCGTTCGGGGCCGGGCGTGTAGACCGGCAGCACGTCAGAATAGGAGGCAGCCACCCACTTCAGGTTCTCCATCGCCTCGTCCGAAAGGTAGGGATAGTAGGCATCGTCCTTCTCGCGGACACGGGGCAGGAAGTTATACTGAGGCAAGAAACGTTTCATCCGGTAGATCTCCGCCTCCGAGGCGTGGATGAAGACGTAGTTGTAGAGCAGCGGATGGTTCGTGCGGACCAACTCCCCGTGTTGTTTCCGAACCTCGACATACGAAGGGGCAAAGTATTCGAAAACCGGCTCTCCGTTTCGAGTCCGGCGCTCCAGCTCCATCCGCAGGGCCCGGGCCGGATTCCCCTGATAGTGGCCTTGACGCGACGTCGGAAGGGCCAGCACATACCATCTGACGGCATTGCTGTTCTTTCTGGCACGGAGTTGCTCCGAGACCGAATCTGTCCAGTTCCAACCGATCTTGTTCGAACTTGCCATGATTTGCAGTCGAAAGTGAAAATGACCGGAGATTCATCTCATTCACGGGCAAATCCCGGCCTTGCCAATGCACGAATTTAATGTGCTGACATTCAGACGATTGAACCTAAAATAGAAACATTCGTGAAAATTTTGGGCCAACAGAATCCCATCGATCTGCCGAGTCCACCTTCCAAAATCTCACGTCTCTATTTAAGAAATCACACATCACTGCCGCAAAGGTAAAAAAAATGGGACTCAGAAAAAAAAAAAACAGCACATTTCTCATCCTTGTAACATTGTCTTGTGAGGTCTTTATTTAGTTCATACTCCGAACTTTAAAACTATCACTTCGCGCCAGGTCCTGCCAATGGTTTCAAGAACCGCATTCCAGATATGCCAGAGGCCGATTGTGCCATAATTCTACACAAAATACACCTCCCGAATGGATGGTGAAACGGTCAATATTCGTATGCTTTTGACTGCTAAACAATTTAGGTCACGTATGGTTTCTTAAATAGAGACCTTACTCCCGCATAAACGGGAGGTAATTCTATTACGGGAAAGCAAAAGAAGTGCGGGATTATGTGCGGTTGAAACACACGTGCGAAACTGTATGAAATTTTTAAGCATCACTCAAAAGAAATACGCAATTTACTATTTGTCAGGCTATTACATTTAGCCTGACGAGGTCGCGGAGCGCAATCTCCCGAAAAGAATGGCAAAATCCGTGTCGTCCGCACTCACCCGAACCGCCGATCCAACCGAATCCGCCGCAACCCCGGTTTCCGAGGCCCAGAACCGCCATATCGTGCGCTGGTACGTGATGGTCTACCCGACCAGCAGCCGGGCCATGACCGAGGAGCTGGATCGCGAACTGACCCGCAGGCGGCGCGACAACGAGCCTCTGTTCGAGTACTTTGCACCGGTTCTTGTCGAGGCCAGAAAGATGAACGGGCGGCTGGTGACAACCCGACGTTCGCTGTTGTACAACTACCTGTTCGTACACGCGTCGGAGTGCGAAATCTACCGGATCAAGCAGCGCCTGCCCCAATACAACCTGCTCCCGCGCGTTAAGGACAGCAAGGAGAGCTACCACTACCCCTATCTGACCGACAAGGCCATGCGTGATCTTCAATGGATTGCGCGTTCGTATGCCGAGCCAATACCGATCTGCACCGCAGACCCCGCCTGGCTGGTCAAAGGTGACCGGATTCGTATCACGGAAGGGCGTTTTGCGGGAATTGAGGCCAAAGTCGTCACAAACACCCCCACACGCCACAAGGAGATCCTGGTCTCGATCGACAACTGGATGTGCGTCCCGCTGCTGAAGGTCCAGCCCGGGGAGTATGAGGTGGTCGAACTGAATGCCGAAACCCCGAGTTATTACTCCCGACTGAACAACAGCAAACTCCTCGACCGGATCCACGACGCCCTGTGCAGGCATCTGGCCGGGAAAGGCGCAGACGAGGATCGCCGAATCGCCACCGAGGTACTGCAGGAGTACGGGTGTCTGACGCTCGAATCCGACATCATGCGCAGCAAACTCTATGCCCTGCTGCTACAGGCCTACACGATTCTCGACGAAACGTCGAAGCGCGAGAGTCAACTCGTGGCGATCCAGAAGATGCTGCCGGCCGTGCGGGCCGAGCAATCCCGGGCCCTCTTGCTCGTGACGCTCTATGGGTGCACGGACAATCGGCTCTACTACGATCAGGCGCACGCCCTGATCGATCCCTGGCTCGCGGAGAAATCGCCCAAGAAGAGCAAGGCGCAGCTGATCCGCCACCTGGCTGATTTCGACCGAGAGTTTGGCCACGGAGGCGAATAAGCCCTTTCACGGATCCGGAATCCGCCAAGATCGCACGCTGTTTTTGAATTACAACCCAATAAAATTCATACATCAGATCATGTATCGTTTAATTGAAAAACTGCGACTGGATCGTTATATCAGTTCACGGTTGATTCTTGCATTGGACCTGTTGGTTTCGGTCGGGGCCTCTATCATCTCGCTGTTAGTTGCAAGCATTCTTTTGGGTGCTGAAGCCCTTATCTGGAAAACAATCGGCTGGTGGCTCGGAGGATCCGTTGTCTTTTCCTGGATCGCGTTCGTGTTGCTCCAAACCCACAAATCAATCATCCGTCACGCCACCTTGCGGGGTTTGGGCCGTTTGAGTGTCGCCGTTGTTTTCAAGGGAATTGGGATCGCAGTTATATTGGCTTTGGGTGTCGCTGGCCCGACATTTCCAGCGATCTGGATCACTCTGTTGTTTGACATATTGTTGAGCCTTTCAGGACTGGTGATTATGCGCGTTGCCATGGTTGTCGTCTATGACTGGCTCAAAGACAGCCGTCAAAGGCATTGCAAATGCCAGCGGATCCTGATCTACGGAACCGGCGACAAGGGCGTTTCGTTGGTGACCCAACTCCAAAATTCTCAAGAGTATCAGGTCGTCGGTTTCCTGACCTACGGCAAAACACTGAAGAATCATATGCTGGCCGATCTCCCGGTCTACTACTTCGAGACCGAAGAGAATGTCAAGTACCTGCACAACTGCAAGGATATTGACGCCATTCTCTTCGCCCACGTCCATGAGGCTCGCGAAGAGCAGGAGCGCCTAATCCATTATTGTACGGACTGCAACCTCAAGGTGCTGATCGCTCCCTCGATCGACGAGGTGGTCGACGGCAAGGTGCAGCGTCAGGCAATCCGCGAGATCAGGATCGAGGACCTGCTGGGACGTGAAGAGATCAAGATCTCGATGAACGAGATCATCGCCAACTTCCGCGGCAAGACGATCCTGGTTACGGGCGCGGCGGGGTCCATCGGTTCGGAGTTGTGCCGCCAGCTGGCGACGTTCGGAGTCAAGGAACTCGTGCTGTTCGACAACTCCGAGACGCCGATGCACAACATCCGCCTCGAGTTGGAGGATCGCTTCCCCAATCTGAAGTTCATCCCCGTAATCGGCGATGTGCGCATGATCCCGCGTCTGGACTTCGCCTTCCGCACCTACCGTCCGCAGGTGGTCTTCCACGCGGCAGCCTACAAGCACGTGCCGCTGATGGAGGAGAACCCCTGCGAAGCCGTGCTGGCCAACGTCGCCGGTTCGCGTAACGTGGCCGACAAGTGTATCGAATACGACGTCGAGAAGATGGTCATGATCTCGACGGACAAGGCCGTCAACCCGACCAACATCATGGGCTGTACGAAACGTCTGGCCGAGATCTACGTGCAGTCGCTCGGTCTGGCCATCGAAGCCGGCAAGGTGAAGGGCAAGACGAAGTTCGTCACGACGCGTTTCGGCAACGTGCTGGGTTCGAACGGTTCGGTGATCCCGCGCTTCCGCGAGCAGATCGCCAAGGGTGGCCCGGTTACGGTGACACACCCCGACATCACGCGCTTCTTCATGACGATCCCGGAGGCCTGCCGCCTGGTGATGGAGGCCGCCACGATGTCGACGGGCACCCAGATCTTTGTCTTCGACATGGGTAAGTCAGTGAAGATCGCCCACCTGGCCAAGCGCATGATCGAGCTGGCCGGTCTGGAGGTCGACAAGGACATCAAGATCGAATACACGGGACTTCGCCCGGGCGAGAAGCTCTACGAAGAGGTGCTGTCGAACACGGAGAACACGCTTCCGACGTCGCACGACCGGATCCGTATCGCCAAGGTCCGCGAGTACGACTACGCCGACGCCCTCAAGGGAGCGCAGGAGTTGGAGGAGCTTTCGCGTGCCGTCATCATTCCGGATATGGTTCGCCTGATGAAAAAGATCGTCCCCGAGTTCAAGTCCAAGAACTCGCGGTTCGAGGAATTCGATAAAGAAACGAAGTAAAATCAACCATAATGAACACGGAACAGAACAAAAACTTAAAGATCGCCGTAGCCGGAACCGGCTATGTTGGCTTGTCTATCGCCACATTGTTGGCACAGCATCATCAAGTAACCGCAGTTGATGTTATTCCCGAGAAGGTGGAGATGCTGAATCGGAAACAGTCTCCGATTCAAGATGACTATATTGAAAGATATCTGGCCGAGAAGCCGCTGAATCTCACCGCCACATTGGATGGCGCCGCCGCCTATCGGGATGCGGATTTTGTCGTGATTGCCGCTCCGACAAACTACGACCCCGTCAAGAACTATTTTGACACAAGCCATGTCGAAGAGGTGATCGATCTGGTCCTGGAGGTCAATCCTCAGGCCGTCATGGTTATCAAGTCTACGATTCCCGTAGGTTACTGCCGGAGTTTGTATATCAAGTACATGCAGAAGGGGGTAAAACGGTTCAATCTGCTGTTCTCGCCCGAATTCCTGCGTGAAAGCAAAGCTCTCTACGATAACCTCTACCCGAGTCGTATTATTGTGGGTATTCCCAAAATCATCAACGATGAGCGGTTCAAGGAGGAGAATGACGCCATTCGAGCCATCGCAGATATTCCGGCACTTGAAAAAGCGGCCCATACGTTTGCTGCGCTGCTGCAGGAAGGAGCCATCAAAGAGAATATCGACACGCTGTTTATGGGCCTGAAAGAGGCAGAGGCGGTAAAGCTCTTTGCCAATACCTATCTGGCCCTTCGAGTCAGCTACTTCAATGAATTGGATACCTATGCCGAGGTAAAAGGCCTGGATTCCCAAGCCATTATTCTCGGAGTTGGTCTGGATCCCCGTATTGGAACTCACTACAACAATCCGTCGTTCGGTTATGGAGGATATTGCCTGCCGAAAGACACCAAACAATTGCTGGCCAATTATGCGGATGTCCCGGAGAATCTGATCGAGGCCATCGTCGAGTCGAATCGCACCCGCAAGGATTTCATTGCGGATCAGGTTCTGAGAAAAGCGGGATATTACAGCTACTCTTCAACAAATGGCTACAATAAGGAACAAGAGAAGCCTATCGTGATCGGCGTATATCGTCTGACCATGAAATCCAACAGCGACAATTTCCGGCAGAGTTCGATTCAAGGTGTTATGAAACGCATCAAGGCCAAGGGCGCAACAGTTATCATTTACGAGCCTACACTTGAGGATGGATCGACATTCTTCGGCAGCGAAGTCGTCAACAATCTCGAAATGTTCAAGCAGACGAGTGCGGCTATCATAGCCAATCGCTATGCCCCCTGTCTAGACGATGTCGAGGCAAAAGTCTATACTCGAGATATTTTCAGAAGAGATTAATTATTAAACAAATTAACACACATAAGCCATGTCTATTTTCAAAGACAAAGTCCTGTTAATCACAGGCGGTACGGGAAGTTTCGGTAACGCAGTTCTGCGTCGTTTCCTCGACTCCGACATCCGGGAAATTCGTATCTTCTCGCGCGACGAGAAGAAACAGGATGACATGCGCCACTTCCTTCAGGCTAATCGTCCGGACGTTTCGAACAAAGTAAAATTCTATATTGGAAATGTACGCAACCGTGAGGCTATAGATTTCGCAATGAACGGAGTCGATTATGTCTTCTCGGCGGCCGCACTGAAGCAGGTACCCTCTTGCGAATTCTATCCGATGGAGGCTGTGCGTACGAATGTAGAAGGCACCAACAATGTACTTCTCTCCGCTATAGCTCATGGTGTTAAGAATGTCGTCGTCCTCTCTACGGACAAAGCAGCCTACCCAATCAACGCCATGGGTATCTCCAAGGCCATGATGGAGAAGGTTGCCATTGCCCAGGGGCGTGCACTGGGGCCGGATGCAAAGACCACCATCTGCTGCACCCGCTATGGAAACGTAATGGCCAGCCGTGGTTCCGTGATTCCGCTTTGGGTTGAGCAGATGATAGAGGGCAAGCCGATCACCATCACGGATCCCAACATGACCCGCTTCATGATGACGCTTGATGATGCTGTCGATCTTGTCATGTATGCCTTTGAGCATGGCAACAACGGCGATCTCTTCGTTCAGAAAGCCCCGGCCGCAACCCTCGACGTGCTTGCAGAGGCCCTCAAGCAGGTTTACGCCAAGGTGAATCCCAAATACGGAGAGACCGAGGTGAAAATCATCGGCACCCGTCACGGTGAGAAACTCTATGAAACGCTTGTTACGCGTGAAGAGATGCTTCGTTCGGAAGATTGCGGCAACTACTTCCGCATTCCCTGCGACGCCCGTGACCTGAACTACGACAAATTCTTCACGGAAGGCGACGATGCCATCAGCCGCATGGAGGACTATCACAGCCACAACACCAAGCGACTCGATGTCGAAGGCATGAAGGCGCTGCTCCTCAAGCTCAATTTCATCCGCGAAGACCTCGGTCTGCAGCCCAAAGCAAAGTCCCGCGACTATAGAAGCGAATAACAGATGAAAATTCTGGTAACCGGAGCAAAGGGTTTCGTTGGTCGGAACCTTTGCTCCCAACTTAATAACATCAAAACAGGCAAGGCCAAGTACTACGGAGACCTTCAGATCGATGAGGTCTTTGAGTATGACCTGGACAGCACCATGGAGCAGCTGGATGCCTGGTGCTCCGAATGCGATTTTGTATTCAACCTTGCGGGTGTGAACCGGCCTCAGAACCCCGAAGAGTTCATGACCGGCAACTTCGGCTTTGCCTCAACGCTTCTGGACACGCTGAAGAAGCATGGGAACAAGGCCCCAGTCATGCTCTCGAGTTCGGCCCAGGCCTCTCTTACCGGTCGTTTCGGCAACAGCGAATACGGGCGCAGCAAGAAGGCGGGCGAAGATCTCTTCCTCCAATATGGCGAGGAAAACGGCGTAAAAGTTCTTGTTTACCGGTTCCCCAATCTCTACGGGAAATGGTGCCGCCCCAACTACAACAGCGCCATCGCCACGTTCTGCAACAACATCGCCAACGAGCTGCCCATCACGGTCAACGATCCAAAAGTGGAGCTCGAGGTCCTTTACATCGACGACCTTGTTGAAGAGATGATCGCCGCGCTGAAAGGCCAGGAGCACCACTGCGAGTTCGAAGGACTGACCGTATTGCCCTCGGCTGAAGGACGTTACTGCTACTGCCCCGTCACTCACAAGGCTACGCTGGGCGAAATCGTCGACCTTCTGCACCAGTTCCACGACATGCCGAAGACGCTGATGATCCCCGAGATTCCGGCCGACAGCTTTGCCAAGAGACTCTACAGCACCTATCTGAGCTACCTTCCCAAGGACAAGGCCATTTTTGACCTGAAGATGAACTGCGACGACCGCGGCTCCTTCACCGAATTGGTCCACACGCTCAATTGCGGACAGGTAAGCATCAATATCAGCAAACCGGGTATCACCAAAGGCCAGCACTGGCACCACACCAAATGGGAGCAGTTCATCGTTGTTTCCGGCCACGGCCTGATCCAGCAGCGGAAAGAGGGTACGGACGAGGTTATCGAGTTCGAAGTCTCGGGCGACAAGATTCAGAGCGTCATCATGCTGCCCGGATATACGCACAACATCATCAACCTCTCGAAGACTCAGGATCTTGTCACGGTCATGTACTGCAACGAGGTTTTCAACCCGGAGCAGCCGGACACCTTCTTCGATCCCGTAGTAAGCGAATAAAGGCCGCAAGATGGCTGAATAATCAAAACGATCTATGGAAACCAAAACTCCGAAATTCGACTACAGTGATATTCACTGGCAAAATAACGGCAAAATCAAACTCTGCATCATCGTCGGCACCCGCCCGGAGATCATCCGGCTCGCGGCCGTCATCTCCAAATGCCGCAAATATTTCGATGTGATTCTGGCCCACACGGGACAGAACTACGACTACAACCTCAACGGCATCTTCTTCCGCGACCTGAAGCTCGCCGAGCCGGAGGTCTACATGGATGCGGTCGGAGATGACCTCGGCGCGACCTGCGGCAACATCATCAACTGCAGCTACAAGCTTTTCGCCGCAACCAAACCGGACGCCGTACTCGTCCTTGGTGACACCAACAGCTGCCTGAGTGTCATCGGCGCAAAACGCCTTCACATTCCGATTTTCCACATGGAGGCCGGCAACCGCTGCAAAGACGAATGCCTGCCGGAGGAGACGAACCGCCGCATCGTGGACATCATCTCGGACGTCAATCTCGCCTACTCCGAGCATGCAAGAAGATATCTGGCAGAATGCGGACTTCCCCGTGAGCGTACATACGTCACCGGTTCGCCCATGGCCGAGGTACTCCACCAGAACCTCGCCGAGATCGAGGCATCCGACGTACACGAGAGACTTGGACTCAAGAAGGGGCATTACATCCTGTTGAGTGCTCACCGCGAGGAGAACATCGACACGGAGAAGAACTTCCTCAGCCTTTTCAATGCGATCAACGCAATGGCCGAGAAGTATGACATGCCGATTCTCTACAGCTGCCACCCCCGCAGCCGTCATCGTCTCGAGGCTACCGGATTCAAGCTTGATCCGCGCGTACAGGTTCAGCAGCCGCTGGGATTCCACGACTACAACTGTCTTCAGATGAACGCCTTCGCCGTCGTATCCGATTCGGGGACCCTTCCCGAGGAGAGTTCTTTCTTCACCAGCGTAGGGCATCCTTTCCCGGCAGTCTGCATCCGCACCTCGACCGAACGTCCCGAGTCTCTCGACAAGGCAGGCTTTATTCTCTCCGGCATCGACACCAAAGGACTTCTCCAATCCGTCGACACGGCTGTAGAACTTGTCAAGAACGGCGACTACGGCACTCCGGTTCCTGACTACACGGATGAAAATGTCTCTACCAAGGTAGTGAAGATCATCCAGAGCTACGTGGGCGTAGTGAACAAGATGGTGTGGAGGAAAGAGATGTAGAATGACCAAGCATCACTCTTAAATCAATGATTTACAAACAAAAATAAAATTCAATTCTTCCATGAATTAGGAAAGGTTGCATATATGAGCAACATTGCTAGAATAGCCTTTTGAAGATTGAGATTTAGAGAACTTGTATCTTCCTAGCGTGATGAGAAGAAACCTGGTGATAGACACTACTACAGTTCTAGTTTCTCTATCTTAATTCTATTTCCAGCTTGGAATTTGTCAGATTCTTTCCCGATATAGAGAAAGAAATATACTCTTCAACTTCAGATATCAGTAATGGATGGTAGCAAAACGTATTCAGCAAGATATATTATTTCGCATCCTCTGATTGGCCAGTTCATAGAGACTGAATCTTGTCCCAACGCTCCTAAATACAAGAAATACTTGATTCAATATTGTAATCTCAACTGGGAATATCATATGAAACACCTTATATCAATAAAGAGAGTCAAATAAATTCCGCGTTGAACAAGGAGAGCAACTTACTAATTACATGCAATCTAAAAAAGATTTATTCAAACTAGAAAAACGGAATAAACTTCTTGGCAACATTCCGAGGTAATATTATTCTCTATTGAATATTCACATATTGCGACAAAGTCTATACATATCATTGGAGCTTTATTACAGAAAGCGTATAGTAAAAGGTTCGAGGGCTATTTGTGAGGAAGTAAAGATCCATTGAAGATTTAAACGTACAAATCACCCCAAATATCATATGAACTATGTCTGCACAAATCAACTAATTTATAATGCATTAGACAAAGCTTACATACAATCTATTATTACAATTGATATCATCTTGATTCTAAACGATGCAGTTTTATTCTTCATCAGCAGTTTGTTGACCTGTATGTGGCCGCAACGAAGCGGCAAGAAGGAATGTATTTACTGGACAATTTGATCATATTGTAACAAAGAGGGGATTTCACACTTTAAGAAGTTACAAGAATGCGCTCTCTGGTCAACACTAAAGAAAGTCAACTTCTTATATAAAAGTATTAGTTGGATTCTTTCGGGTCGGAGAAAGAATACTCTTAATATTCCTATTAAACTTATAAATCCCCCAAAAGCATACTAATATTCCGAGAAATGTCAGATACAACAGCGAACAACAAACGAATAGCGAAGAATACACTTCTATTATATATCCGCATGTTTATATCTATGGCGGTATCATTATATACCTCCAGAATAATTCTGAAGACTTTAGGCATTGAGGATTATGGTATCTACAATATTGTGGGAGGAGTAGTTGCTATGTTTTCTTTTATCAACGCTACTATGTCCACAGCCACAAGCCGATTTCTAACCTATGAATTAGGAAGGAATGATATGCAGAAATTGAAGGAAACCTTTAATGCTGCATTCTGGGTACATGTTATCATTGCACTCATCGTACTTGTATTATGCGAAACAATAGGCTTGTGGTTCTTAAATTATAAGATGGTTATACCAGAAGGAAGAGAGCTCGCTACGCATATTGTATTTCAACTATCCATCATCTCAACCGTCATATCCATTACTCAGGTCCCTTATAATGCAACGCTTATTTCACATGAGAAGATGGATATCTATGCCTATGTTGAATTGGCAAATGTGTTTTTGAAGTTAGGGATTCTCTTCATTCTCGTAATACTGCCTTTTGACAAACTCATCGTATATGGTATTCTTACATTATTCGTAAGTGTGTCCATAATGATGTTCTACCGCATATACGGCATCAAACATTACGAAGAGTGCCGCATTAGTATGAAATGGCAATCTGAAATAATCAAACCTATGCTAACATTCTCCGCATGGGATTTTTATGGCAATATGGCGGTTACAGCTAGGACCCAGGGGGTCAGCATGCTTTTAAACGTTTTCTTTGGCCCAACACTGAATGCTGCTGCGGGAGTAGCGACAACCGTTCAGAACTCTGTTATGGCATTTGCCAACAATGTTACCACAGCCGTAAAACCGCAGATTGTTAAGAGTTGTGCAGCGCATGAGTATGCTCGTATGACTTCCTTGATCAACAACTCCTGCAAACTCAATTTTCTCATACTTTCTTTATTAATGGTTCCTCTATGCGCAGAGATAGATTACATACTTGGTATTTGGCTTCACGAAGTTCCTCCCTTTGCCGCTATTTTTTGCGTACTGACTCTTCTATTCAATTTGTTTGCTAACATGTCCTATAACATAATCATAGGCATTGAAGCATACGGAAAGATTATACGCCCTAGTTTGATCAATGGCACGCTCTATTTACTTGTCATACCAGTTTCATATCTCTCATACACATTGAGTGGTGCTCCTTGGACTGCATACCTCTTTAATGTATGCGCTATCACTCTCGGGCTGTTATCGAATGTTTATACTTTACACCTCTACATTCCAAAATATTCCGTAAAGGTATTCCTCTCTCAGATACTCTTGAAATGTTTGATATTACTTGCTTTAGCTAGTGTAACAGCATATCTTGTTACACAGGTAGTACCGTCTTCATTCTATAGATTGATTCTCACCACCATCTGTACAACGGTAGTAATGGGAGTTTATGGTTGGAAGACAATGCTTTCTCCAAACATCAAAGGGATAATCACAGATAAGCTACTCTCAAAAATAGGAAAGAAGAAATGATAACGAAACGAATATACAGAAAAGTCAGGTCTCTCATTCAAGATACTTTCACCTTTCCTTTGCGCATCAAGACCTTGAATGCGTCTACACCCTTGGATATAAAGACCTATGATGGCGGGAATCAGTGCCTCCATCCGTCTTGCCTCTATTTTTCAGAAGGATGGAATGGATACAAATTCTGGTTTGTGATCACACCGTACAAGGAGATGAACGAAGCTATCGAAAACCCTTGTATTTATGGATCGAACGATGGTGTGAACTTTACCCCTTGCCCCAATGCCAATCCTCTCGATGACATCATCCTACCATCGGAGTGCGAATATAACTCAGATCCAGAACTGGTGTATAATCCAAATCTGAACCGCATAGAGTGCTGGTGGCGTAGAGTTCAAACAAGCAAGTATCCCACAGAAAGCGAGCGAAATATAGAGATCCTATACCGATCATTTACCACTGATGGTATCAACTGGTCAGCCAAAGAATGTATGCTAAAATATACGAATTCCATTGACGCTACTCGTGGCCTCATCAGCCCTTCTATTATGTACGACAATGGCACGTATGATCTTTGGGCAAGCAGTTCTCGAAATGAGAATAGCACAGATAGGTTACTAATTCATTATTCATACAAAGAAGGAGAAGAAGTTAAGCAAGTAGCAGAATACAAGCCCAAGCATTCCTTGTCTCATATATGTACCCTCAAAGAAAGCGACAAAACAATAATCGTCGGGTTTGATGTCAACCAAAAAGGCTTCCCATATATGCTTTATGAGATTGGTAAAGACAACCAACTTATATGCAAAGGAACTATTCTTCGTCAAGGCTTTAAGAATTCATGGGATGGAAGCAGACTATATCGACCTCATATCGTTAAGGTCGAAAGTGAATATTGGCTTTACTATAGTGCATACCAAGAAAAACCATCTGGAAACTGCCATGTTGGCCTCTTGAGATTTAAGAATTGGATCGAACTATCAAAATGCTTTTTACAATAATATGAGAAACGAGGTGATTGACATAGCCAAAGGGATCGGCATACTACTAGTCATATTAGGACATGGGCTGCTAAGTCCCAGTTTACATTATGCCGTTTATTCCTTTCATATGCCGCTTTTCTTTGTATTATCAGGGTATTGCTTTTCTGAGAGGCAAAACTGGAAACGTGATTTTCATAGTCTAATTCTCCCATTTGTACTTACTGTAATAATTTGTAGTGTATTGTATCTTTGTGCTGGGAAATTCGAAGAAGTTTCGAGTCGATTATTTTCGCTGTTTTTACCAAGAGGATTTCAATCATCATTCTTTACAATAGATTGTAGTTCTGGCCCTGTTTGGTTTTTAGTTGCGTTGTTTTGGTGTCGACTAATCTTTAGAAGAATTAAGGAGCAACATTATGTGTTATTTTTTGCATTCGTTATTTCGATAGTAAGTGTTTACTGTCATAACTATCTATTTTCTTTGCCATTAGGATTTGATCTAGGAGCTCAAGCTGTTATGATTTATGCAATTGGTGAATTAATAAAAAGAAAAGCCCACACACGAAGCAAGATCCTTACTTTGAGTTCATTAATGCTTATTCCGTTATGGTTAGTTTGCCTCCCATACATACGAATCGATATGGCGGAATGTTTATATCAACCTTGCTATCTCAGTGTAATCGTGTCAATGGGAGGGGTAATTGGGGTTTTGATTGTATCGGAATTTCTTAAACGAATTAATTGTTCCAAGATATTTACTTACTAGGGAAGGAATAGTCTGTATATATTGTGCGCACATACAGTTTTAATTACTGTAATTGGAGCTTGGGGGATTGCCAGCATGAAAGCAGGTATAGCGAATCTGATATTATCTCTATTATTCCCAGCATGTTTGGATACTGTAAAGCGACTCTATAATGAAAAATAACTATATAAAAGGTTTAGTGTCGATAGTCACCCCTTGTTACAATACTGGAGCCATACTTCATCGACTCTTCGATTCGATCTTATCACAAGACTATCCAAGCATAGAGATGTATGCCATAAACGATGGATCCTCAGATAATACTGAGGATGTAATCAAGTCATACATTCCTAAATTTGAGACGAAAGGATATAAACTGGAGTGTATCAATCAACCCAATGGGGGTCAATCAAGAGCTCTCAATAATGGCTTAAAGTTCGTAAAAGGTGAATTCTTTATTTGGCCAGACAGCGATGATTATTTCTCTTCTCCTCAATCCATTTCTAAGTTTGTAGAAACGCTACTGAATCATGAAGATATATCTGTTGCTCGATGCCTTCCAAGCTATGTCGATGAGGACACACTTGCAGTCAACAGAGTAGAAGCCTGGAAAGAAGAATATGCATCATATAACCATTTTGAGAATTGTCTATATTGTGAAAAATTCTTCTGGGGTGCAGGAGACTATATGATACGAACTGAAGCTTTTGATAAGGCAAATCCTAGCCGTGAAATCTACATCGAAAAGCGAGCCGGTCAAAACTGGCAAATTCTTTTGCCCTCACTATATGGGAATAAATGTATGACCATTAAGGAATCTCTTTTTTGCATTCTAGAACGTACCGGTTCACATTGTCGGGCAGACAACGATTCATATAGCAAACAAGTTGAACGATTTGCTTGTTATGATAGAACAGTTGTAGGAACTCTAGAGCGCATCAACGTTTTTACCGACAAGGAAAGAGAAGCCTATATTCGAGAAGTTCAAAAACGAGCAAACAAGAGGAATCTTCAAATTGCCATAAACTTTGACCAACGAAAAGTGGCTATCAGGTTACTAAAGACAATGCCTTTTTCTTTCAATATGCGCGATATTAAAATATTCATCCAATCACTCTTCAGAATAGTTATAATGCATTGACACATGATCAATATAGTTGATAATCACAACTGCTGTGGCTGTAGTGCTTGTGCATCTATATGTCCTAAGCAATGTATTTCGATGGCTGCTGATAAAGAGGGTTTTCTCTATCCTCTAGTAGATAAGAACATATGCATAGAGTGCGGTCTTTGCGAGAAAGTCTGCAACGAGCTCCATCCGTATGAGAAGAGAAAACCTTATAAAGTACTTGCGGCCATCAACAAGGATGAAGATATCCGAATGAAATCTTCTTCAGGAGGCATCTTCTATATACTGGCAGCAAAGATCATCTGTGAAGGAGGAGTAGTCTTTGGCGCACGCTTTGATGAGAATTGGCAGGTAGTGATAGATTATGCTACGGACATAAAAGCCATTGACGCTTTCATGGGATCTAAGTACGTACAAGCACGAATAGAGAATGCCTATAGAGATGCAAAACATTTTCTTACAGAGGGACGGAAAGTCCTCTTCTCTGGCACCCCTTGTCAAGTAGCTGGACTACATAAATTTCTACACAAGCAATATGAAAATCTGTTGACTGTTGATTTCATCTGCCATGGAGTTCCAAGTCCTAAGGTGTGGAGAATGTATCTTAATGAGGTGACAAATGACATTAAAAACCTCCACAGTGCAGAGTTTAGGAGCAAGGTGGCAGGATGGAAGAACTTCTGCATGTATCTAAACTACGATAAGGGAAACAAGAACTTCTCGTACATTGCTCCTATGACTAAGGATCTCTATATGCGTGCCTTCCTACAAGATCTTATTCTTCGGCCATCGTGTCATAATTGCAAGGCAAAGGGATGTAGCAGTTTGAGTGATATTACCATTGCCGATTTTTGGGGTGTTCAGTTCATTATACCGGAAATGGATGACAACAAAGGCACTAGTCTTTTACTTGTTCATTCAGCAAAGGTTGACGCTTTGCTGAAAGGGAATCAACTCCTCGTCGCGCCGATTGATTTTGAAATGGCAGTACGTTATAATACAGCCGTTTATACTTCTCCGAAACCTCATACGAATAGGGAACTTTTCTTCCTAAAATTGGATAAAGAGCCCTTATCTGAATTGATTCAAAAATGTGCACCTCTCCCCAAAATCAATTTTGCAGCAAGATGCAAGAGCTTTATTAAGCGAAATTTTAAGAGATAAAAAATGAGAATCGGTATACTAACACAATCCATGGCGGCAAACTATGGTTGCAATCTGCAAGCATACGCACTCCAAACAAGCTTAGAGCGCTTGGGACATGAGGTTGAGATATTGGACAGATGGGATGAGTGCGCAAATATGCCGCACAGAAATCATATTATCAACAAGCTAAGACGTTTCTTTAAAGATTGTGTCAAATTCATCCTCCTTCGCCCCATTTATCACGCCATCGACGAAAAGAAACGCCCATACTTCTGGCAACATTTTCTCCGATTTCAAAAAGAGAATCTGCACCTAACCAAGAAACTCAGATCATCTACAGAGATGAAGGCATACACCTCTCAATATCGATTTGATGCTTACGTCGTGGGAAGTGATCAGGTTTGGCGTCCAACTTATAACCTTGGAGACAAACTCTTTGATATGTACCTCGCCTTTGCGGATGGTCAGCAAGTAAAGCGTCTCTCTTATGCAGCATCTTTTGGTGTGGATAAATGGGAGTATTCAGACGATCAAACACGTATCTGTTCTGAGTTGGCAAAGCAGTTTGATGCTATTTCCGTTCGCGAGAAATCGGGGGTGAAACTTTGTGCTGACAACTTGGGCGTAGACGCAATTCATGTACTTGACCCCACTATGTTGCTTGATCCCTCCGATTATAACAAGCTTATAGGCAAGCAAATTAGCGACAAAACTACAGGGGGGTTATTCTGCTATATTTTGGATTCATCAGCACAGTCATTGCAAACGATAGATTATGTAGAGCAGACCACAGGTTTAAAGCGCTTCACTTGCCTACCGCTCGTACCAGAAAACACATATAATGTGTTTCATAAAAAAAATAGCATACTACCATCTCCTGAAGAATGGCTTCGCTGTTTCCGTAATGCAGAGATGGTTCTAGTGGATAGCTTCCACGGAATGGTCTTCTCTATTATCTATAATAAGCCTTTCTGGGTCATTGAGAACTCCAAGAGAGGCATGTCTCGGTTCCAAAGTTTGCTCTCTCTCTTCGGTTTAGAAAACAGATTAGTTACAGTTGAACAAATTCGATGTGTTGAGTTGACCCAACCAATCGAATGGGAATCGATAAATGCATTACGTTTGGAATTAAAAGAAAAATCCATTGAATACCTAATACGCGCATTACAGAAATAAAGTTTGATTAGCATAATTTATACAATTATGGGAATGATCCCCTACTATTTAATGCTGTTAATCATATTGATTTGTGCATATCATTTCAAAGAAAACATGCCTAAGCAACAAAAGAAAGTAATATTGACTATTTCACTATTACCTATGTTTTGTTTGTTGGCATTTAAGGCAGAGAGCATCGGCACTGATACTGCAAATTATATTAACATGTTTAAAGACTCTGGCGCTTATCTTAAAATAGATCAAGAAAGTCGTATTGAGTTAGGCTACCAATATCTGGTTCTTTTTCTTAACAAATATTTTGGGGCCCATCAGTTCTTATTTATTTTTAGTGCGTTTTTTATATGTTTTTCTTTGTACAAGTTCATAATTAGAACCGCAACTAATTATGCTCTAGCATTGTTTTTCTTTACGACTCTTGGCTTTTTCCAATTTTCAATATCAGGTATAAGACAAGCATTAGCAATAGCTATTTCTCTTTTTGCATTCAAGTATATTCAAGAAAGGAAACTTATAAAATATACCACGATAGTAGCATTGGCTACTCTGTTTCATAAGTCTGCTTTATTTTGCCTTCCTATTTATTGGATTATGAATATGAAGACAAGCACCAAGAATATGATTATCATGGTAATAGGCATATTCTCTGCATACCTTCTTGCAGAACCTTTTCTATTAACGGCAGCAGACGTGATGAATTATAATTATGGAATAGAAAGTACTAATAATGGATTCATCTTTATGTTTATTGTTTTGCTTATCACAGTAGCATGCTATAAACATAGGCAGGAGCTTCAAGGACACAATATTTCTAGCCGATTTTTAATTAATGCTAATTATATATCACTACTTTTATGGGTGATACGATTGGTGAGCCGAACAGCAGAACGCTTATCTCTCTTCGTAATGCCGTATACGTATATATCTCTTGAGCAATATCTTACAACAAGGCCATCTAATAAGAAATCTATATACACCATAGTGGCTGTACTTGTTGCGGGATATCTTTTCGTACATAGGATGTCTCCTTCTGAATATTTAAATAACTATTTATTCTTTTGGCAACAATGAAAATCGTATTTGTTTCGAATAACTATAACCACCACGAACGTTTCTTTTGCGAGGAGTTGAATAAATTTAGTGATGTGGAATTTTTCTTTATTCAAACTCAACCTATGCGAGAAGAACGAGTAAAGATGGGTTGGGGAATAGATACTTCCAGGTTTCCATTTGTCTATAATTCTTTTGAATCAGAAACAGTTTACAAAAATGCACTTCAACTCTGTAATGAAGCAGATGCCGTTATTATCGGAAGTGCTCCATACAAATTCATAGCTGATCGTGTAAAGAATAATAGGCTAACATTCTTCTATGCAGAGCGTCTATTCCGTAAAGGCCTTTGGCACATGCTCTATCCACCGACATTCTTTACGGTACTGAAGCGTTTTATTGTCCCTGGTCGCAAGAGCAATTTCTATCTGCTTTGTGCAAGTGGTTATACGGCAGTAGATACCTCAAAGATCTTCGCATTCAACAACCACCGTTTCAAATGGGGACATTTTATAGACGTGAATCCATATCCAAATATCAATTCATTCTATGCTGAAAAAGTAGAACGTTTGAAGCATCATAAGGGAGTTTCCATCTTATGGGCAGGAAGACTTATAAGATGGAAACACCCTGACATGGCCGTTAAGATAGCAAAAACGCTCAAGCAGAAGAATATTCCTTTTACGATGAATATCATTGGAACTGGCGAAATGGAATATGAGTTAAAGGAGATGATTTCTACCTACAATTTGTCAGATTCGGTGAAGATGCCGGGAGCTATGACACCACCAGAGGTTCGTCAGCACATGTTAAATTCAGAAATCTATCTTTTTACGTCGGATTTCAATGAAGGTTGGGGGGCAGTCTTAGGTGAATCTATGGCCTCAGGTTGCGCAGTTGTTACCAGTCATGGTATTGGGGCTACACCTTTCTTAATACAGCACAAGGAGAATGGTCTTATATACGAAACAGGTAACTATGGATCGTTTGAGCGCAATGTACTTAAGTTGGTTGAGTCAAAAGAGTTTCGCGAAAAACTATCAAAGAATGCAGTAAAAACAATGCAAGAGTGCTGGAATCCCCAGACAGGTGCTTATCGCTTTTATCAATTCGTAAAACAAATATTGGAAAATGGCCGACCGATGTTCTATGACGCGGGTCCAATAAGTGAAGCTAAAATACTTAAAAATAATTGGTTCAAAGATGATACAGTCTAAAAAAGATTACTTGTACTACCTAGAATGTGACAAGGTGGCTATGCGCAAAACTCGCAAACATCCAGCCTACAAGCACGACATCATCTGGACTTTCGAGCGCCTGCTTCGTAAATGTGAGTATTACGAGAATTGCAAGAAGGGGCTTATTAGTCGCATCTACGCTAAGTTCTTAAAGTTACGATATGTAAATCTTAGTCAGAGGCTCGGATTTTCCATTGGGTTCAACACCTGTGGCCCAGGTCTCTGCTTGGAGCATTATGGCAATATCGGCATTAACCAACATGCGAAAATAGGTTGTAATTGTCGCATCATTGGAGGTGTTGTAATTGGTGCTACTGAGAGTAACAAAGTGCCAACCATTGGAGATAACGTCTTCATTGGCTTTGGTGCCGCCATTGTTGGAGCTGTCACCATAGCAGATGGAGTTGCTATTGGAGCTAACGCCGTTGTCTCTAAAGACATTCTTACACCAGATATCACGGTTGGAGGAATTCCAGCAAAGGTCATCTCACAAAAGGGATCCGATAAATATCTTGTAAAAGCAACTGAAATAGTCAAATATAAAAAGTCAATAAAATGTTCCAATAAATAAAACTAATGGCAATGCAGCTTGGAAACCAGAGATAGTAATCTCATCTATTAACTGGGAAAAAGAGTCAAACAGATTATGAATGAAGCAAAGATTAGTGTCATAGTTGCTGCATATAATGTGGAACAATACCTCCATAAATGTATCGATAGCATCTTGGCACAAACATATAAGAATATTGAACTCATCCTTGTGGATGATGGTTCTCCTGATAATAGTGGAGCCATCTGCGAAGAGTATGCACAGAAGGATTCTCGCATCAAGGTTATCCACAAGCAGAATGGAGGTCAAGCAACCGCACGAAATGTAGCACTTGGGGTTGCTACCGGAGACTACATTGGCTTCATAGATGGTGATGACTGGATTGAGCCTGAGATGTACATGAGGCTGATTGAAACGCTTAAAAAGGAAGATGCAGACATCGTACAATGTGGATGGTACAAGGTGGAGCCAACAGGCGACAAAGAATGTCCATATTCCAATTGTTTTAAAGAGGTCTATACAGGGAATAAAGGCCTAGATGAACTTATCAATTCGAAAGGCGGTCATTTGAACACCAGTGTATGCTGCAAATTGTTCAAGGGAGATTTGGCTCGTCAGGTCCACTTCTCTCCAGTTCGAGCATACGAAGACGACGAGTACATCTTCAAGACTGTAGCTGCCGCCAAAAAAGTAGTATGCATCGATACACCATATTACAACTATTTAAATCGTGTGGGCAGCACAATGACGGCCAAGTTCAATCTTAACAAGATTGCACTTGTCACCATCCAGAGAAATATCTGCGAACTACTGAAGACTCGTTATCCAGAGCGCTATAATGAAGCACAAAAAATTCTTTGCTCAAAACAGTTCTACATTCTCAACTGTTTGCTCAATGCTGATAATATTGCCATAGCCCCCGAAGAGGCTAAAAAGCTACAAGCGACGATTATGGCATCATACAATGAGTATATGCAAAATCCTCTCATGGGTTTAAATAAAGTCATGTTGAGGCTAATAAAATATTCGCCAGCATTCATCTGGCGAAAAGTTCTATCCTGGAAATTCAAATAGGATGAAAATAGTCCAAATCAATGCTGTATATGAATACGGCAGTACTGGTCGCACTACAATGGAGATGCATGAGTATCTTCGAACTAATGGACAGGAGGCTTATGTTTTCTGCACAAACAAACATGCGCCTGAGATAAATGTATATCAAATGGGATGTAATCTTGATTACAAGATACACTCATTTATGTCTCGTCTGACAGATGGCCAGGGACTTTATTCAAGGGGGGCAACAAAGAAAGTCTTACATCTGTTTGATGATATACAGCCAGATGTGGTTATCTTGAGAAATCTTCATGCCAACTATATCCATTACCCTTCATTGCTCAAATATTTAGCAGAGAAGGATATTGCGACTATTGTTGTACTGCATGATGTTTGGACATTCACCGGGCATTGCTGTTACTACACTGAAGATCAATGCAATAAATGGCTGACAACTTGTCAGCGTTGTCCAGCATTGAAAAAATACAACAAGAGTTGGTTCTGGGATAATTCCGCATCTAATTTCAAAAAGAAACTTAATCTATTTAGAGCTATTCCTCGTCTGTCAGTCATTGGCGTTTCTAAATGGGTAGCAGACGAAGCAAGCAAGAGTCCCATTTTCGCCAATGCTAAAAATATTGATTATATCTATAACTGGATTGATCTGAAGAAGTTCTTTCCTCGAAAAGAGAATACCATTCGAGAGAAGTTAAATTTGCAAGATCGTTTTGTTGTGGTTAGTGTTGCACAAGGCTGGAGTGAAGTAAAAGGCCTTTTCAAAATCTTTGAAGCAGCAAAACAGCTTCCAGAAGATCGGTTCGTTCTTGTTGGTCGTATGGCATACAAGGGCGAAATGCCTGCAAATGTTCTTCCAGTGGGTGCAACATCAAGCACAGAAGAACTTGCCCAATATTATTCAATGGCTGATTCTTTATTAGTTTGCTCTGTACAAGAAACCTTTGGCAAGGTATCAGCCGAGGCGCTGGCGTGTGGGACACCTGTCATAGCCAACAATTCTACCGCCAACCCAGAAATAGCAGGTATTACCTGTGGCATATCGTTTAAGAACAATAATGTTACACAGATAGTTGCAGCCATCAGGTACATAAAAAAGATTCGCAAATCTTCATATACCGAAAAGTGTGTAGAGAGAGCAACACAGGAGTTTAATTTCGAACACCAGATGCAAAAATACCTACAACTTTTCGCCGATATGATCTCTTGGAAGGCGTAGATAAATCTATTTTAGCCAAATTTTTCAAATGAAGATACTTTTAATTACCTCAGAGGAATGGAACGATTTCGTTTATTGCAATGGAGTGTTGACGAACTGGTTTGAGGGCTTTCCTGCTGAGTTTGCACAGATATATGTTAGCCCAGGCCAACCTAATAACCATATTTGTAGAAAATATTTCCAAATTACCGACGCTCAAATGCTACGCTCAATAGTGGGCGGGCCCAAAGCTGGTAAGGAGATTCAAATGCAAACTGATACTCAACAGTTGGAAGCAACCAAGATAAATGCTCGTCGCAAAGGAGTGTATGGCTTCATGAAGAAACTCTCCCTTTGGTGTCGCACCCCGGTTGTGGCTCTACAAGATGCTATTTGGGCATGGGGCAAATACGACAAAGAGGCAATGGCAAAGTTTGTAAACGACTTTAATCCAGATATAGTCTTTTGTCCTCGTATGGTAAACCCTAAACTCATCCGCTTAGAAAGACTAGTTAGGACAATGACCAAAGCCCCATTTGTCGCTTTTACTGCAGACGATGAAGCATCTTATCAGCAATATGAGTGGTCGCCATTGTACTGGATACGTCGCTGGTATATGCATCGAATATTTGAGAAACACGTCCCCGGTTTCTACAAGCACTATTGGACATTCTCCGAAGAACAGGCAGCTGACTACTCTCGTTTGTATGGTGTCCCCACATCGACTCTCTACAAGTGTAGTGATTTTCCAGAGACATTTATTGCCCGCAAGGTGAACAATCCTATCCGAATGGTCTTTGCCGGTCATATCTATTGCAACCGCTGGAAGTCGTTGGCAGCCATAGGTGATGCTTTGAAAGAGATCAATAAAGATGGTTTGAAAATGGTATTAGACGTCTATACTATAGACGAACTGACCAAGAAGCAGGCTCAAGTTCTCTCTCCCGATCGCTTCATCAACATGAAGGGAGCTATTCCTCCAGCCAAACTCACCGAGGAATATCAGAAGGCCGACATTGCCCTCCATGTGGAGAGTTTCGACAAGAAATACAGACTCGCCACTCGAGTATCATTCTCCACCAAGATCATCGATCTGATGGCAACAGGGTGTGCAATATTGGCTGTATGTTGGAATCATCATGCTGGCTATCAATACCTGAAGGGACACGATGCTGCCTTCTGTGTAGATAACTTCGAGGATATATTGCCACTGCTACAAAAGATTGTGGATAACCCTCCCCTTGTTCAAAAATATGCGAGAAAAGCATACGAATGTGGAAAACAGAACCATAGTCGAGAAAATATTCAGAAACAAATTATGGACAAGTTTCAAACGATTATTACGAACAAATCACGATGAAGACAACACATAATCCCAAAGTCTCAATTATAATTCCTTGCTACAAAGCAGAGGAATATTTACCATCATGTATTAAGGGTATTCAGCAACAATCCTATAATAATTGGGAATTGGTGCTGATTGATGATGGTTCTCCAGACAAAACCGGAGAAATATGTGACTTATATGCATCGGAAGATAACCGCATCAAGGTCATACACAAACCCAACGGGGGCGTATCTGATGCTCGTAATGCAGGCATCAGGGCTGTTACCGGTGAATATGTGACTTTTCTTGATAGTGATGATTTCTGGCATAAGGAATATCTTTCCTTCATGATGGGACTTATCCAACAATATCAGGCTGATGTCGTTCAATGTAAGTGGACTCGTGGTAACGAACGAGTATTTCCTGAAGTCTCTATAACTAATGATATAAAATGCATGAATGGATCTCAAATCATGGCTAATGGTTTGTTTGATGTTATGCTGTGGGGAAAAATCTATCGTCGCGAATTATGGGAGGGTATTGAATTCCCAATTGGTTTACTAAATGAAGACGATTGGATATCGTGGAAAGTTTGTTATGAAGCCAAGCGCTTTGTTGTCTCAAACAACAAAATGTATTACTACACCTTCAACCAAGAGGGTATTTGTGCCACAACGTCTCGCGCATTAGATTTGAACTATTTTGGAGCTTTTGCTGAGAAAGCTGAATTTTTCAAACAGAATAAAGATGAGGCTTGCGCTTATTGGAATTTAGCGAAATGGAGCAAAGCGATTATTCTTGCCTATCATACACCCAATGCTACGAATGAGCAACTAGATATGATGATGCTTCAGTTTAAAAAGAATTACAAGGAATTATGTAGCTTCTCAACATTTAGTGCTAAGCTTCGCCTATATTTTAGATGCTTTATGCTATGCCCTATGCTTATGTCGAATATGTCTGAAGGTATTAGAAACTTCAAGCGAGACGGAAAACTTATTAGATATAAGAAATGAATAAAGTAGCCATAGTAAATCGCACAAACTTGAAAAACTTCGGGTCTGTGTTGCAAGTATACGCTCTTTGCGAAGCCGTAAAGAAACTCGGATATGAATCGGAAGTGGTATGGCAGAGTGGCAACATGTCGAGAAACTTTGATATAAGGCCCAATAAACTCATAAAAATCGGTATCAAATTGTTGATGTATCCAAGCCTTGTAATTTCTATTCTGAAAATGGTAAGAGAGGCGAGAAAGGTGATCATTGACCCAGAGAAAGTGCGGCTGTTTGACGAGTTTGTAAAAACGAACATCAACCAGATATTGTATTCACCCAACAAGATAGAAAGAGTTGCAACCTCGAATGCGTATCGCAAGTTCATTTGTGGCAGCGATCAGGTATGGGCAACAACAACACTATATCCCGATCCCATGATGTACTTACGTTTTGCACCCCGAAACAAGCGAGTGGCATACGCTCCTAGCCTTGGACGAGACTATATCCCAAACTATAACCAGAAGACAATCAAAACTTATATCAACGATATTGACTGTGTATCTGTACGCGAAGATACCGGGAAAAAATTGGTTAAGGAATTGACAGGACGAGACATTCCTGTAGTAGCAGATCCGACACTCTTGATACGTTCAAGTGAATGGGACACGTTGAAGACACCAGTAACACTACCCGAGCATTATGCATTATGCTATTTCTTAGATGAGCCTTCTGATTGCGTAAAAACTGCCATCTGCAACTATATAAAGGAGACAAAAAAGAAAGTTGTTATCCTTGGACATGTGGAGAATATTGATTTACCAGCAAAAGATATAATTCATCCTTCTGCTGGCCCAGGAGAATTTCTAACTATCACCAGCAATGCAGAGATGGTAATTACCGACTCATATCACGGAATGCTTTTCGCGATCAACTATCACAAGAAGTTCTGGTCAGTGGAGCGTGCCTACACTCAATACGACCAGTCTTCACGTCAGTTGACCGTTCTCACTAGACTCGGAATAGAGGAGCGCTATGTGAAAAGCGATTTCAACTTTACAGATGAAGAAATCGATTACAATAGAGTACAGGCGAAAATTGATGACTTTGTGTCATACTCGATGACTTACCTGAAGACCTCATTGGAAAAGTAATATGGCTCATATACAAAATGTCTGGATAGACAGCATCTTAACAAATCCGGGAAATAGACATTTGTGCTGCGGGTGCTCGGCATGCGAGAGCGTGTGCGGGAAGAAGGCCATCAGCATGAAAGCAGACAAAGAAGCATTCATGTACCCCAAGGTCAACGACAAAATATGCGTTGATTGCGGTATGTGCGTGAAGGTCTGCCCAGTGATAAATGAATGCGAAAACAAAGAACCTTACCTGAAGTCATATGGTGGTTACTCGAAGGACGAGCACATCATCAACTCATGTGCGTCCGGAGGTGTGGCTACCGCACTCTCGTTCGAAATCATCAAGCAGGGAGGCGTGGTATATGGTGTCCGATTCAATGAAACCTATAGTGCATCGGACTATGTGCGCATTGACAAGAAAGAGGATCTATGGGCACTTTGCAGTTCTAAATATGTACAACCTGCGAAATCGGGCATTCATGCGACTGTAAAGTCTGACCTGAACAATGGACTAAAAGTTCTGTTCATAGGTTGTCCTTGTGATATCGCAGGCTTGAAACGTTACCTCCGTAAGGATTATGACAATCTGCTGACCTGCGAACTTTTTTGCGCCGGTATTACGTCGAATAAAATACTAGACGAATATCGCGCATTACGCGAGAAAAAGGTAGGTGCAAAGTTGATAGCATTCAACGTGCGTAACAAGGAGAAGGGCTGGTTTGTTCAGCATATCAAGGAAGAATACCAAAATGGGAAAGTGTATTACAAGAACCACTTCGGCACCTATCTGGGTTATGGATTCTTAAATTTCCGAAGGCCTTCGTGCTATCATTGTCAGTACAAACAGAACGCCACCATGTGCGACATCAAGGTTGGTGATTTCTGGGGCATTAAAAGCTCTGATCCGTATTGGAATTCGAGGGGTGTATCCGTTATCTTGGCTAAAACACAAAAGGGCGTTGATGCGTTGAAGGCATTGCCTAACTTCCTATTGTACGAAATTGACCACACCAAAGCCACCATTAACAATGCTGGATTTATGGGACACCCTAACGAGAACCTACTGAAAAGACGCGAACGATTTGCTCATGTGTTCATCAATCAAGAGATGGGTTTGGAGGCTGCATGCAAAGCTACTGCTCCTAAGAGTTTTTGGGTGAAGTATTATGTGCCAACTTCGTTCCATACATTTATGAAAAAGTTGTTGCATGAGCTAATCGATAAAAAATAATGAGGACATACGAACTTAGCAAAGATTGGAGTAATTGGATAAAATTAGGAGCAGCTATATTGGTGGCTGTTTCTCATTACTCAACCTAATCTGTATTAATTATCATTGGTCGGATAGTGCTTTCCTGCACCTGTGGTGCCAAGGTGCATATATTGATGTAGCCTTGTTCTTTTTCTTCTCGGGTTATGGACTAATGGCGAGTGAGAAGAAACGACACCTTGGACTGAAGGAATTCTTCACAAAGAGATTTCTGACGTTATATCTTCATGCATTACTGGTGTCGGTCTGCTGGATTCCATTGTATTATGGTGTTATGGATGAAGACCATTCGACGTTGACCTTCTGGCAAATACTGTATATGATGTGGTATGGGAATTTCAGGATTCGGTGCTGTGGTTTATAAAGATACTTTTCATTTTCTATGTTTTGTTCTTTGTTTTTGTTGGCTTAAGGCCACAGGACTCTATCTATTAGTATTGATTGAAGGAACCGCTTTGACAGTATGGGGTGCCATTGAATATAGTTTCCCATTTATTGCCATTCCGCTATTTACGATAGGCTTATACTCTTCTCTGCTGAAGGAGAGAGTTCCATTAAAATACCATCGAGTATTTGGATGCTGGGAGCAATGAGCGTTGTATGTGCAGGATTGTTCATACTGATAAAGTCGAATATCATAGCACATGGGGCGCTGAACTGCATAATAGTAGTGGCCGGTGTGCTAGCTGGCGTTTATACCCTTGCCCCGCATAATACTACCAGATATTTGTATATCAGCAAATTACACAATACGTCTTGTACACATGAAGGTTCTTACGTTTATGGTGGCAGAATGGGGGGGGGTACATTCCATTCTAGAGTTGAACGCTTACATCTATTATTGTAACAGCAGTTTTTACATACTTAAAGGACCTAATAAAAATATAAAATGAACAATTTATAACATAAATGAAAATACTATTAGTAGCTAATGTAGCAAAGGAGCATGTGAACAAATTTCACATTCCTACTATAAAATATCTGATATCGAAAGGTTGGCAAGTAGATATAGCTTGTTCGGTGGATGCTGAAGTACCAGCGGGAGACAACATCTATCACATGAGCTGGAAACGTTCGCCTTTTACTTTGAAGACATTCATAGGCATCGAAGAGTTGAAGAAACTGATAGCGAAGAACGATTATAACATCATATATTGCCATACACCTGTAGGTGGACTAGTAGCCCGTGTAGCTGCACGAAGCGCTCGAAAGAAAGGAGTCAAAGTGGTATATTGCGGCCATGGTCTACACTTCTACAAAGGTGCACCTCTAATGAGTTGGCTGGTATTCTATCCCATGGAGAAATGGATGGCAACGATGACAGATATGTTTATCACCATCAATCCGGAGGACTATGAGCGAGTGAAGAAGGATTTCAACCAAAAGATGCTGGTAAGGATGATACCTGGTATTGGTGTGAACTTCGACCGTCTGAACATCGAAAACCGTAAAGAGGTGCGCATGGAGTATCGCGAGAAGTTAGGTATTCCTGCAGATGGAGAGGTATTGATCTATGTGGCCGAGATCTTGAAAAACAAAAACCAACAGATGCTGATCCATACTTTGAAAGAGTTGCATGATAAGGGCCGGAAAATGTATCTGCTGCTCCCAGGTCCGGACCACTCAAATGGTGAGTTCCATAAGTTGGCTGAGGAATTGAGGTTGAAAGACTATGTTAAGTTCCTTGGCTGGAGAAGCGACATTGGCCAACTGATGGCGGCATCTGACATGTGTGTAGCATCAAGTATCCGAGAGGGCTTCGGTATCAATCTAGTGGAAGCCCAGTATTGCCATCTACCAGTGGTGGCTGTAACGAACCGAGGTCATAGGGCTATCATCAAGGATGGCGAAAATGGCTTCCTTGTACCTATGAATGACTCGAAGGCAATGGCAAATCGAGTGCTGCAAGTAATGGATGATAAAAATCTATACCAGCGTCTAGCCAACATCGATGTAGAGCAGTACAAGTGCGAGAACATTGCCAAGATCATCTATGAATATCTGCAGGAGGTTATACAGAAATAGATGTTTCAGCACGAAGAAGTGCAAATCAGATATTTACTAAAGATAGCCCTACGACATTGGCATGCATAAGATATTGCTGTAATCCTATAAAACAGAGACAATGTCAATAAGTGGAAATCGTGCTGAAAGATAAAGACCGGCTGCTGTATATTTAGAGTAATAAATATTTTAAGAAAATATCAATTTAAGAAGCAATGACTCTACAAGAAAAAATTCTATAGAAAAAATGCCAGAAGGAAGTATAAATAGATCACCACTGATAGCAGATCCATTGGAAATAGAATGGCTTATAACGAAAGGCTATGAAACTTTTCTTGGAACTGGTCTAATAGGATAAATAGTAATTTCCACAACACAAGTATGAGTATAATTATAACTTACGGAATCATCTTTGTGATTCTCCTTTTATTGGAATTGGCCTATTTTAAGGTTGCTGATAAGTATAATATAATTGATAAATCCAATGAGAGATCCTCACACTCTACGATAGTTTTGAGAGGTGGAGGTATCATCTATGCTCTATCTACACTTGTATGGGTGGGACTACAAGGTGCTCATGGAGATTGGTGTGTTGTTCTAGATTATTGGCCATTCTTATTAGGTCTGCTTTTGGTGGCTGGTATAAGTTTCGTAGATGACATCGTATCACTACCGGATAGCATCCGCCTAGTGGTTCAGTTTGTATCCTATGGTATGATGTTCTGGAACCTCGGAGTCTTCGATCTCTTTGGCAAGTATGGTTGGATGATAGGCCTTGGGACTACGATACTGGCACTCATAGTAGTAGTGGGTGCAACAAATGTCATCAATTTCATGGACGGAGTGAATGGTATCACGGCTGCCTACTCGTTGAGCGTGCTCGTACCTCTGTTCATTCTTAACAATTCTATGCCTATACCTTTTGTTCTAAACTCACTGATTGGGGTGGTAATACTGGGTGTACTAGTGTTCTGTTTGTTTAACTTTCGCCCAAAGGGTAAGGCGAAATGCTTTGCAGGAGATGTGGGTTCGATAGGCATTGCATATATCATGCTTTTCATGATAGGTAGCCTGATACTGGTTACCGGAGACCTTACATATCTCATCCTTCTATTGGTGTATGGCATCGATGGTTGTCTGACGATTTGTCATCGCATCTTACTGCACGAGAATCTAGGTGAAGCCCATCGTAAACATGCTTATCAACTGATGGCAAACGAACTAAAAATAGGACATGTGAAAGTATCTTCGTTCTATGCTTTGTTGCAGTTAGTAATTTCATTAGGTTTCATATACCTTTGTCCTAATACTGAGATAGCACATTGGTCTTATCTAGCCTCTACTATTATCATTCTTACGCTTGCTTATATTCTATTCATGAAGAAATACTATCATCTCCACGAGGAGTATCTTGCTTCACTAAAAAATAAACACAATGATTCAAATTGACCAAAAACTAATCTCAGAACTCTTTGACAAGGCATTGGTAAACCCTCGTCTTCGTCAAAACTATGATTTACGCACAAATTCAGATGAAAAGGGACAGCGAATGCTCAATGCATTGATGCCTGGAACAAATGTTCCTATTCACTATCACCCCAATAGCAATGAGAATATTCTACTCATATGTGGTAAACTAGTAGAAATAATTTATGATGATAATGGGAATGAAGTAGAACGCATCCATCTAGATCCATCACGAGGTAATTTTGGTTGTGTTGTGCCTGCAGGTGCTTGGCATACAATAGAGGTTCTTGAGCCATCTGTCATCTATGAAGCAAAAGATGGAAAATATGGAGAAGACGGAAGTATGACTTTGGAAAAGTACAAGCAGATGAAGTAGATTCATCTCCTACAGAAAGAGCCTCCCGGTAATTTCAAGAAGAATATCGAGACCCTACTAGTATGATATTGCCAATCAGATTTTAGAGGTGCGCCCTTCTTGATACGTCTCACGCATGATTATAGTTCATTTAAACGTTAAGATTAGGAGTGAAACAGGCTGTCTCCTCTTGGTTTATTATTTACCATCAACAAAACAAACTCAACACGGAAGTTGATACTGTTTCATAAAATGTATTGCCAAGAGAGGTATTTAAAACAGCAAGCAAATTTATCCCAATAACAGATTGCGCTATCTTTGTGGAAAAATCCGAAAACCATGAAAAGACGCGTATTCGTTACGGGCGGTGCCCACGGAATCGGAAAGGGAATCGTCGAGGCCTTTGCCCGGCAAGGTGAAGAAGTGGTCTTCTGCGATCTCGATCCCGTCCTCGGAGCCCAAACCGTAGCCGAAACCGGAGCCCGGTTCTGTCAGCTGGATGTTACCGATGCCGTCAGCCTCGAAAGATGCATGCGGGAGCTCTTCGAGACCTGGGGCGACATCGACATCCTGGTGAACAACGTCGGGATCAGCCCCTTCAAGCCCCTCACCGAACTGTCGATCGAGGAGTTCGACCGGGTAATCGCCACCAACCTGCGCCCGGTCTTCATCACCTCCCGCCAGTTGGCGCTCCACCGCCAGCAGAACGGCAATCACAGCTACGGCCGCATCATCAACCTCTGCTCGACACGCTACCTGCAGAGCGAGGCCGGAACCGAAGCCTACTCCGCTTCGAAGGGCGGCATCTACTCGCTGACCCATTCGCTGGCCGTCTCCCTGGCTCCGCTCCACATCACGGTCAATGCCATTGCCCCGGGTTGGATCCATGTCCGCGAAGAGGAGCAGCTGCGTCCCGAGGATCACGCCTTCCACCCCTCGGGCCGGGTCGGCACCCCGGAAGACATTGCGCGCGCCTGCCTCTTCCTATGCGACGAGGCAAACGATTTTCTCAACGGGCAGACCCTGACCATCGACGGCGGTGCCACCATCCGAATGATCTACCCGGAATAGCGACCGACCCTACTATATATAATATAGAAAGCGCCCCGGGAATCTCCGCTCCCGGGGCATCTTTTTTGTGCTTTTCACGCTCTTTTTTCCGCCACCCAAAAACAAGAAAAAAATTAACGCAGAAAAGTTTGGATTGTTCATTTTATTACCTATTTTTGCAGTACCGTATGCAAAACAGGGAGCAACGCGGAAATTCAGCGAGGGCCATTCGGTAACGCAAAAAATTCGGCCTTGAATTTTATTGGGAGGTAAATACTTAATTTTCAACCAGAAGAGCCTCTCTCTCCGCCAGGAGACGCTCAATGACAGCGAACTGCACCGAAACGTCCGGCTACA
>ERZ835980.419-NODE-419-length-59628-cov-5.605157_pt1 | contig 59628 bp, 48 predicted proteins | sample MGYA00519943_ERZ835980 | MGnify/ENA primary metagenome ERZ835980 (study PRJEB31850, sample SAMEA3708791) | human gut metagenome | biome: human gut; feature: human-associated habitat; material: faeces | place: China | collected 2014 ... | reverse complement strand
GCACCTTTTCGATTCCGAAAAGTGGGGGAATAGGGTTGCGCATGGCAGTGAATTATTCTTTTTCGACCAAAACAAGCGTTAGTTAAATAAACACAAAGTATCTTTTCACTTTTCGATTCCGAAAAGTGGGCGTATAAAGTCGCACTTTGAAGAATTTTACCTGTTTCCGTCCCAAATAAGCAACAATCAGTCAAAAACAAGCAATGATCATCTCAAAATAAGCAACAATCAGCCCCAAAAAGGTAAAAAAATGCCCCGCCGCGGCCGTAAAATTCCCGAATGAAAAACCCTGCTAAAGCAAGGCGGCGTCCTAACCTGAACTTTGCGCTGCCAACGTCCGCGAAACTCCGGTCTTGTTCCGGCAGAAAACTCCGGAGAGCGGGAGAATGCGGGAGGTCTGCATCCTGTTTTCGGAAAATCGGACTCCAATTCATAAATGTGGGTTCCAATGCATGAAATTCTACGAGAGGGGCAGGAAAAATGCGTTTTGATAACCGCGCCCTGCGGTACTTTTTACGAAGATAGTATTGACGAAGCCGAAAAAATTATTCTTCTTCCGGCTTGTCAAGGTCATCGTGATCTATCTCGGACATAAATTCGTCCTCAAAAGCGTCTGCGACCTTGTCAAATTCGTCATCGTCTTCTATCGTAAGGAGAACCTCGTCTCCGTTTTCGTCTTCCGTAACCTTGAGAATAACGTATTCGTCCTCGGTGCTTTCAACGGGAACAAGTGCGACGTATTTTTCTCCGTCAACGTCCATGTTGCCGATAAGCTCGAAATCGCTTTCGTTTCCGTCCTCGTCGGTAAGTGTGAAAACCTCGGATTCAAAATCAAAAGTTTCGTCTGCCATTAATTAAGTCACTCCAATCTTGCTGTAATGCAATACATATTGTACAATATTTTTCGCCCCGTGTCAAGAGAAAACAGAATATTTGTTTGCGCCCTTTTTCGTCATATTTTGAGCTTTTGACAGACCGGAACGCGCCGGACTTGCAATTTTTCTCTTTGTATGTTACAATATAAAAGTTATATTATGCTCTTAATACGGCAAATCCTTTTTACGGAGGAAAAATATGTCTGAAAGGACTTCGGTGCAAAACGAACTTATTTTTGACGAGGACTATCTTTCGCGCGCCGCCGAGGCTGCAATATTCGCTTACGGCTCGGCTATCCCGTTTGAAAAGCTCGCACAGGCAATAGAGACTGAAGAAAAATATATACCGCAGATACTCGATACGCTTGCGGCAAGATATAAAAAATCTGCGGTCGAACTGCTTATACTTGACGGTCACGCGCAGTTTGCAACACGCAACGAATATGCCGATATTGTGCGCAACGCTCTTGAAATACGCCGCAATCAGCCGCTTTCGCGTGCGGCGCTTGAGGTTCTTGCCATAATTGCATATAATCAGCCCGCAACACGCGCGCTTGTCGATAAGGTGCGCGGAGTGGAATCTCCGTCGGTAATAATGTCGCTGTGCGATAAGGGACTTATAGAGGAAAAGGGCAGGCTTGACGCGCCGGGACGTCCGCTTTTGTACGGTACGACGACGGTATTCTTACGCACTTTCGGACTTGAGTCGATAGACGACCTTGAACTTGTTCCGGAGCTTGCCGAGTTTACGCGTCAGATAAAGGCGCAGCGCGAAGAACTTATGCTTGCTGCCGAAAAGAACGACGATAAAAACGCTCAGCTCTCGCTGGACGGCGATTTTGTCCAGACGCATATAAGCGTTCAGAATACCGGAGTAAATGTCGAAGGTGAAACGGCGCCCGATGCCGTACAAGAGGGAAACGGCGCGGATACTGACGGGAACGGTAACGGACAAAACGGAGAACAGATCAATGAATGAGATAGAAAAGAGTACGCTTTACGTTGTCGGAACGCCGATAGGAAACCTTGCGGATATTTCGGAACGCGCAAAAAAGGTTCTGTCGGAGGTTGACTTTGTGTGCGCGGAGGATACGCGCGTTTCGGGAAAGCTGCTAGGACTTTACGGAATAAAAAAAACGCTTGTAAGCTATCATGAGCATAACAAGACGGCTGCCGCCAAGGGAATTATAGAAAGACTGCTTTCGGGAGAGTCCGGCGCGATAGTGACCGACGCAGGTATGCCCGCGGTGTCGGATCCCGGTCAGGAGCTTGTAAAGAGCTGCCGCGAAAACGGCATAAAGGTGTCGCCGATACCGGGTGCGTGCGCATTTGTTTCGGCACTTGCGTCAAGCGGATTTCCGTCGCGCGCGTTCTGCTTTGAGGGATTTCTTCCGCAGGATAAAAAAGAAAAGAAAACCGTGCTCGAACGCTGTAAAAACGAGAGCAGAACCGTCATATTCTATGAAGCTCCGCACAGGCTTTTAAAAACGCTTGAAGAATTTTACGCAGCTTTCGGCGAACGCGATATATGCCTTGCGAGAGAGCTTACAAAGCTTAACGAGGAGTTTTCCGATATGAAACTTTCCGACGCCGTTTCTTATTATAAGGAAAATCAGCCGAGGGGAGAATACGTAATAATTCTCGGCGGTGCAGAGCAGACGGAAAAGGCGGATTTTGAAAACCTTACCGTAAACCAACACGTGGAGTTTTATATTTCGCAGGGGTACTCCAAAATGGACGCGATAAAGGCGTGCGCCGCAGACAGAAACGTGCCGAAGTCCGTAATATATAAGGAATTTATCTGATAATGGAAAAATTTTACGCTGATAAACGCTATCATACGCTCGATTATTTCTTTAAGGAAAAATTCGGGCGCAAGGTTGCAAAAATTCCGCTTTCCGGAGGCTTTACCTGCCCGAACAGGGACGGTACAAAAGGAACGGGCGGCTGTATTTACTGTTCGGCAAATTTAAGCGGAGAGTTTGCGGGAGACGCACACGACAGTATTCCCGTGCAGTACGCAAAAATTACCGAGATGATGAGCAAAAAGTGGAAGAATACCGCCTATATGCCTTATTTTCAGACAGGCACCGGAACGTATGCCCCGGCCGAAAAGCTGGAACGGCTGTATTATGAGGCGCTGTCGCTTCCGGGTGCCGTCGGACTAAGCATTGCCACGCGTCCGGACTGTATCGGCAAAGATGTTTTAAAACTTCTGTCCGACGTTTCAAAAAAGACGTATCTTACGGTTGAACTCGGACTTCAGTCGGTTCACGACAGTACGGGTGAGATTATAAACAGAAAATCCTCTTTTTCGGAGTTTGAAAATACGTTCGGTTCTCTGAAAGAGCTCGGAATAGACGTCTGCGTTCACCTTATCAACGGACTTCCGGGCGAGACGCGCGAGATGATGATGCAGAGCGTAAAAACCGTGTCGGATATGAGACCGTGGTCGTTAAAGCTGCACCTGCTTCACGTAATACGCGGCACGGTATGCGAAAAAATGTACCGCGAAGGCAGATTTGACGTGTTTGAAAAAGAGGATTACGTAGATCTTATCTGCGACCAGCTTGAAATAATACACCCCGACATTGTTATGCAGCGGCTTACCGGCGACGGAGAACGTTCTGAGCTTGTCGCGCCTCTTTGGAGCATAAGAAAATTCGAGGTTCTCAATTCAATAGATGCCGAGATGAAAAGGCGAAACGCTTTTCAGGGAGATAAATGCCCGTAACGGGGCGTTTTTGCAAATAAATCACAATAAACACAGACGTTTCGGTAAAAATATCGCATATATGTTAAAAAGCCGTTTAAAAAAATATGCTATGCTGAAAAATGAAAATATATCCGAAAGGAAAAATAAAACATGATAGAGATCTCACATCTTGTCAAGCGTTACGGACAGAATTATGCCGTAAACGACATAAGCTTCAAGGTCGAAAAGGGCGAAATAGTCGGATTTCTCGGTCCTAACGGCGCAGGCAAGACAACAACAATGAACATACTCACAGGCTACCTTTCCGCAACAAGCGGCAAGGCAAAGATTGCCGGAGTGGATATTCTCGAAAATCCCATGGAGGCTAAGAGCCATATAGGTTTTCTGCCCGAACATCCTCCGCTTTACCTTGACATGACGGTAAAGGAATATCTGAATTTCGTATACAATCTCAAACGCTGCAAAATGCCGCGCAAAGACCATATCGGCGAGATTATAGACGTCATTAACATACGCGACGTGTATAAAAGACCCATTTCGCACCTTTCAAAAGGCTACCGTCAGAGAGTCGGAATAGCTCAGGCGCTTATAGGAAATCCCGACGTGCTTATTTTCGACGAGCCTACCGTCGGACTTGACCCCAAGCAGATAATCGAGATAAGAAACCTTATAAATTCTCTCGGCAAGGCGCACACAATAATTCTGAGTACGCATATTCTGTCCGAGGTGCAGTCAGTCTGCGACAGAGTTATAATTATAAACAAGGGTAAGCTTGTCGCGGATAAAAAGACGGACGAACTTCATGCCGTTACGGGTTCGAGAAAGCTTGTCGCAAAGATATGCGGCCCCGAAAGGGAGGTCCTGTCCGAACTTAAAGGCATGACGGGACTTACATACGCCGAAATTCTCGGAAAGACCGAGGCAGGCAGCACAAGCTTTATGATAGAGTCGGAGAGCAATGCCGACATAAGAAAGCCGCTGTTCAGAATGCTTGCGGCACGCGACTGGCCGCTTATCGGGCTTGAAGTACCCGAGGCAAGCCTCGAGGATATTTTCATCTCCATAGTGGACGGAGAAAACCAAAAGGAGGATACACAACAATGAGCGCAATATATAAGCGTGAAATGCTTTCGTTCTTCACGTCTCCCACGGGATATGTGTTCAGCGCGATATTCTTTGCGATTTCGGGCGTGACCTTTGCGCTTGACACAGTCTATGCGGGGACTACCGATACAAACAACTATTTTTCGACAATGCTTTTGTTCTTTATAATACTTATACCTCTGCTTACCATGAAACTGCTCAGCGAGGAGAGAAAATCAAAGACCGAGCAGATACTTATGACAAGTCCCGTAAGCCTTGCCGGAATAATCTCGGCAAAATTCTTCGCGGCATATACCGTTTTTGCGGGAACGCTCATAGTTTCGTCCGTCATAAATATGCTCTCTCTCAATGCGCTTGCAAAAAAGCAGGAGTATGTAATTTCAAAGATGAATCTTCCGACGGTGTTCGGAAGCGTAGTCGGAATACTGCTTATAGGAGCGGCGTTTATTGCGATAGGGCTTTTCATCTCATCGCTTACAGAAAATCAGATAGTCGCCGCGGTTCTGTCGATAGGCGTGTTTATACTCATAATGGCGTCAGGTTATCTTGCGTTGGGTATAAACAATACGGTGCTGCGTACCGTTGTAAAATGGTTCTCGGTCGCCGACAGATTCAGCGCGTTCACAAGAGGACGTTTTGATTTTACGGCGGTCACTTACTATATCAGCCTTACCGTTGTGTTTATATTCCTTACGGTAAGAATTTACGAAAAAAGGCGCTGGGAATAAGCCGGCTAAAAGCGCACGTTTATATTTTCGGAAAGGATTAATCAAACAATGAACGGTTCTGATTACATAAAAAACAAAAAAGACGGGGCAAAAAAGCTTGTTTCTTCGAGAAGATTCAAGTACGGCTCGTCGGCGGTGGCGTTCACTGCGATATTTATCGTGTTCGTGCTGCTTATAAACGTCTTGGTGTCGGTAATTGCGTCGAAAACCGGCGGACTTTACATTGACATGACAAGCAAAAAGATATACGGAGTGACGGAGGATTCAAAAAAGGCTCTTGCGGACGTTACACTGCCCGTTGAGATAATATTCTGCCGCCCGTCCGACGTTATAGAAAGCTCTGAATATATGAGCACGGTAAAAAGACTTGCCGAAAGCTATGAAAAAGAGTTTTCCAATATATCCGTAAAGTATCAAGATATATTCAGCGATCCCACATATTTCAATCAGTATAAGACCACAAGCAGCGACCAGATAACCGATTCAAGCGTTATAATAAGCTGTCCGTCAAACGGCACTTCCACCGTCTACAAGCTTGATAACTTCTATAAGGTAAATACATCGGGCAAGCTTTTTGCGTTCGACGGCGAAAATAAGATAACCACGGCAATACTGCGCGCCGCGCGTCCGCAGACACTCAAAGCCGCCTTTACAAAGGGACACGGCGAGACTGTCAGCAAGTCGCTCATGTATCTGCTTACCGAACAGGGCTACGAGGTTTCTCAGATAGACCTCAAAACCGCGACAAAGGAAGAAATTAACTCTTTAAATCTTATAGTTATATGCAATCCGACAAACGACTTTACCGGACTTTCCGCCGAAAAAGAGGGACAGGTAAACGAAATAGGTCTGCTCAACAGCTATCTCACGGGCTCTTTCGGAAATCTAATGGTATTTTTAAGTCCCGAAATGCAGGATCTTCCCGAATTTTCGGAATTTCTGTCAGAGGACTGGGGCGTTTCGTATACTCCGGGCGCAATCATGCATGAAAATGAGCGTAACTCCGTTTCTAATGACGGATATGCCGTTCTCGGAACATTCTCCGAAAGAGAGGATACCGCGGGATATGCGCTGCATAAGGATATAAGTTCGGGTACTTCGGGCGCAAGGGCAATTTTTGACTACTCCGTGCCGCTTGAAATCACCTTTAATCAGAATAACTACAAAACGGTAAGCGCAGCCGTTCTTACATCATCTTCTTCCACTGCCGTTACCGGTTCTCAGAGCAAGGCTTGTCCGTCAAGTCCGCTGCTTGTTATGTCGGACTATTCGAGAAGCTATGACAGCGCAGATAAGCACGCATATGTAATGGTGTGTGCGTCAAGCCTGTTCTTGAACTATATCCCGTCCGAGGTTGCGTATGCCGGAACGTCGCAGTATGCAAACTCCGACCTTGTAAAGAGCGCGCTCAAACTCATGGGAAATGCGAATATCGCGGCAAACATCGACTTTAAGGTGCTTGACGAGTCGGATATATCCGTCACGAGAAGCGAGGCACAGTCGCTTATGAGGAAGCTCGGAATTATTTTCCCTGTCATTATCTGCGCTGCCGGAATTGCCGTATTCTTCAAGAGGAAGTATCTGTAATATGAATAAAAACGACAAAACTTTGCTTTCAAAGCAGAAAAAAGTAACCGGCATACTCTGCCTGCTTGCCGTAATACTTCTTGCGGCGTATGTTGTAATTACGCTTGTCGCAAAAGATCCGTTAAATACCGTTCTGAAATATGACGAGGACGGAGACGAGCTTTACGCGACCATTACCGGCGGCAGCGATTCAGAGGTCACGACTTCTCTTATTACGGGTTATCTCGAATCCGGCAAAAAGAGCAAATACGACGTAAAATCGGGCGAGACCGAGAACGTCGCATATACTTTCCGCGCAAAAGACGTAAATATCAGCTACCGTCCGTTTATAGCGCCCGAAGTTTCCCTTGACGATTTTTCATATGTCACCGTCGAGAATAAGTCGGGTAAGTTTACGGTCTGCAAAAAGGACGGCGGATATTATATAGACGGTTCTCCGGACCTCATACTTGACTCAGGCGCCGTGTCTAACCTTGTTTTGCAGTCGAGATATATGCTCTCGTCGCAGAAAGTCGAAAATCCGTCCGACAATCTTGCCGATTACGGACTGTCGGACAGCCCTGTCGCAAAAATAACCGTCGGAAAGTCGGACGGGCAAAACTACACCGTGTATCTCGGCGACAAGAGCGTAAGCGGCGGAGGATATTACATGAAACACGCCGAAAAGCCGTATGTGTACGTAATGGATTCGTCGGCATCGGTGTTTGAAGAACCTGCGGTAAATCTTGTAAGCCCCGTGCTTGCACAGTCGTTTACCGAAGAAGAATATAACTACATGGAAAGCTTTTCCATGAAGAAAAACGGTTCGGATTTCATAAAGTGCGTTATAGTCCCGGAAAGCGAGAGAACGTCGGACTCCACAAATCTGCATAAGATGACGTATCCCGCAAGCTATACGCCGTCCATGAACTCCTTTTACGAGGCGCTGTCCTGTCTTGCACAGCCCAAAGGAACGTCGGTGCTTGAAATGAACGTGTCCAAAAGCTCGGTTTACGCGTCGCTCATGGACTACTACGGATTTACCGTGCCGACAAACGAGATAAGCTATTCTTCGGGAGAAAAAAACGGTCACTTTTTAACAGGAAACTTCTTTACGGCAGACGACGGAAAGAAATACTGCTACGCATATTCCGAATATCAGGATATAATCGTAACGCTGAGTGTTTCGGACTATCCTTTTCTCGAATACGGACTCATAGACTTTATAGATCCGAACATTTTCAGATACAATATAGAAAATGTGCAGAGCATCTCGGTGTCAACGCCTGCCGGGACAAAGACGTTTGAACTTTCGGGAAGCGGAAAAGACCTTGCCGTTACGGAAAGACAGAGCGGCAAAGCCATAGACACTCCGAGTTTCAGGCAGATGTATATCTCGCTGCTCAGCATAAGCATAGAGGGCTACTCCGACACGCGCGACACTGCGGATCTTGTAAGAGAGCTGTCTTTTACCGTGAGAAACAAATCGGGAGATGAAACGGTCTATTCTTTCTATACGCTCTCAACGCTTACCTGCTTTGTCACCGTCAACGGCGACGGAGAGTTCTATACCAACAGAGCATATATTGAAAAAGTCGTAAATAACGTCGATATGCTCATGAGCGGCAAAGAAATAAAGGCTGATTATTGATTTTTTTGAAACGAAAGGAACGTGAAAACCGTGAACGCAAAACCTCTTGCCGATACCGTAAGACCGAAAAGCCTTTCGGACGTTGTGGGACAGGAGCACCTGCTTTCGGAAGGCAGTCTTTTCCGCCGTGTGCTTGAAAGCGGAAAAGTACCGAACATGGTTTTCTACGGGCCGTCGGGTACGGGAAAGACTACGGTTGCGGATATTGTAGCGTCGGGAGCCGGAATGACTCTCAGAAAGATAAACGCAACAAGCGCGTCGCTGTCGGATATAAAGGAAGTGCTGTCCGAAACCTCGACCATGTTCGGAATGGGCGGAATACTGTTATATATAGACGAGATACAGTATTTCAACAAAAAGCAGCAGCAGTCGCTGCTTGAGTTTATCGAGGACGGCAGAATTACGCTTATATGCTCGACGACGGACAATCCGTACTTTTCGATATATCCTGCGCTGCTTTCAAGATGCTCGGTCTTTGAATTTAAGTCCGTAAGTTCCGCACAGATAAAAAAAGCGCTTGACAGAGCCGTTGATATTCTTGACGGACAAAACAAAAATACCGATTTTGACAGCTCCGCACGAAATAAAGCCCTTGAATATATATCCGAATGTTCGGGCGGCGACGTAAGACGCGCGCTCGGCGCACTTGAGCTTTGCTATACAGCCTCGGACGGAAATATGACCGAGGAGTTTGCAAAACAGTCAATAAGCGGATTCTCGCAGAAGATGGATCTTGACGGAAACGAGCATTACGATCTGCTCAGCGCACTTCAGAAGTCGATACGCGGTTCGGACGAGAACGCCGCGCTCTTTTACCTTGCAAGGCTGCTTGAGGCGGGAGATCTGCTCTCTCCGATAAGACGTCTGCTTGTGATTGCGTCGGAGGATATAGGACTTGCGCACCCGAACGCGGTGTGCGTGGTAAAGGCGTGCTGCGACAACGCAGTTCAGCTCGGACTTCCCGAAGCGAGACTTCCTCTTGCGGAGGCTGCCGTTTATCTCGCGACGCTGCCAAAGTCAAATTCCGCGTATGAGGCGTATGCTCTTGCCGCGGCTGACGTAAAAAAGGGGCTAGGCATGAATATGCCCGACTACATACGCGATTCCAATCAGCCTAATGCCGCCAAAAACAAAGATTACGTCTATCCGCACCCGTACCCCAACCATTATTATAAGCAGCAGTATCTGCCTGATGATATAAAGAACAGGGTTTATTATAAATTTGCCGATAATAAGACCGAACGCGCGTCATGCGAATACTGGGAAAAGGTAAAAAACGGCGCAAAACAGCCGTCGGATAATAAAAAATAGACTTTATAATGTTTTTTTGCAAAAAGATGCGTGCGAAAAGAAAAAAACTCTTGACAAACGAAAAGTTTTGTGGTATTATATATATGTTGTCGGAAAACGGCACACAAAACGGGAGTTTAGCTCAGCTGGGAGAGCATCTGCCTTACAAGCAGAGGGTCAGCGGTTCGAGCCCGTTAACTCCCACCATGAAAGCACTTCTTAGGAAGTGCTTTTTTTCTGCACTATGATGAGAAAATTTTCGGTTAATATTGATTTTTCCGTGCTGCGGCTGTATAATAGCTGTACAAAAAACGCATTTTGTAACGAATAACACGCAAAAATGTATAAATAAAATTTTCCGTTCAGAGAAAAACAGCGTGCTTTTTTGGAAAAATGTGCAGATCGGAAAGCATATTTTATCGCAGAATCGAAAAAATAACCTTGTAATGCATAGTAATACAGACTCGCCGCAATGATCATACCGCGGCAAAACTTAACATATATATGACAAAAGCTTTTTACGGACACAGACTCGTTTGCCGCCTGTGTTCGCTTTTGTCGTTCTTGAAAAAGGAGGGAACACCGTAAAATGAATATTTCCGAAAGATGCGCGCAGAACATTCTCGAAGCTGTCTGCTCACTAAAGGAATATAAGGATATGAGATATACTCTTGCGGCATTTTCGCGTGCCGGAGAGAGCTTTACGCAGGGAGTGTGCTATGCCGCAGGAATGTCTGAGGGTATGCGCGACGCACTGTGTGCCGCGGTAATGTCGGATAAGCAGCTTTTTGCCGGCAGAAACGGCAACGGCACGGGAATGGTAATATGCCCCGACGAAAAGAGCGCGTATTCGGCTCAGAGAAGCCTTACGTCATTCGGACTTGCGGCAGAGGTGTTTCCCGTAAGAGATTATAATTTCCACAATGTCTCGGCGTATTCTCACGAATGGGAATTTGAACGGCTTAAAGTTTTGAGAAAAATACTGTCGGGAACACTTGACGTTGTAATTGCCGTGCCGGACGCGGCTCTCGGAACTCTGCCGAGTCCCGAAAACGTAAACAAGAACCTTGTGTTCTCGATAGGCGACAGCGCCGACACTTCAAAGCTTGCGTCGATCCTTGACGAATTCGGATATACGCGTACGGATACCGTAGAGGGCAAAGGTCAGTATTCGGTAAGAGGAGATATACTGGATATTTTCGTGCCGGATTATGACTTTCCGATAAGAACCGAGTTTTTCGGAGACGAAATAGATGCCGCAGGTTTTTTTGATATAATCACGCAAAGGCGCACCGAGAACGTAAGCTCGTTTACCGTAACGCAGATACGCGAGGTCACGGCGGACGGGAATGCGAAGAGCCGCATACTTTCGCGCATTGATGAACTTATTGCAAAGAGCGTCAAAAAGAAAAATACCGCGTGTACCGAAAAGCTGCAGAAAGAAAAGCTTGACCTTGAAAACGGAAATCTGCCGAATATTGACAAGTATCTTTCGCTTATATATGAAAAATACAGCTGTCTTTTCGACTATGCCGGAGGCAGCGCGTTTGTATACGACTATCCGAGAGTGCGCGAAAGACTGCGCGCATACAACAAAATACTGTCCGAAGATCTCGTTGACCTTGCACAGGCGGGAGAGGCGGATATTTCGGACGCATGGTACTGCCTTGATAACGAAGAACTCAAAATACGCCTGCTTTCGCGCCCGTCGGTGCTGACGGACGAGTTTACCTCAACTCCCGATATAAAGCTTTCGGGACTGTTTGAGCTTTCGTCAAAGCATACGTCGATGTCGGTTGAAAATCTCGACGTTCTGTGCGAGGATATAGAGGACTATTCGCGTTCGGGTCTTCGCATACTTATAGCGGTGCGCAGCGAACTGAGCGCAAAGGAGCTGTATACGCTTGTATCCGACCGCGGACTGAAAGCGTCGCTTTTGGGAGAAAGCACGGCTCTTTCGGATATGAAACCCGGAATTGCATATATTTCGCATAAAGCCGAAAACGGCGGCGAGATATACGGCTTTGAATGCCCGAAAGCAAATTTCGTGCTGCTGTCCGACAATATGCACGACGTCTCGCACGGCGGCATCAGAAAAGGCTCCGTCAGAACCGCAAAGAATAAAAAAAGCGCCAAAAATCATATTAAGTCGTATGCCGAACTTACCGTCGGCGATATAGTGGTTCACGATACGCACGGCATAGGCATTTATGACGGAATAAAGACTCTTACCGCAGCCGGAGTTACGCGCGATTATATCACGATAAAATATGCCGGCAAGGACAGCCTTTACATTCCCTGCGATCAGCTTGATAAGGTATCGAAATTTTCGGGAAAAACAGAAAATGTTCGCCTTTCAAAGCTCGGCTCGTCCGACTGGACAAAGACAAAGACGCGCGTCAAAAAGGCGGCAAAGGATATGGCGAAAAAACTCATCGCGCTGTATGCCGAAAGAACGCGCAGACCGGGATATGCCTTTTCTCCCGACGGAGAATGGCAGAAGGATTTTGAGGACAGGTTTGAATATGAGGAAACCGACGGTCAGCTTGAATCCATACGCGAGATAAAGCGCGATATGGAAAAGCCGTGTCCCATGGACAGACTGCTTTGCGGAGATGTGGGTTTCGGCAAGACAGAGGTTGCGCTCAGAGCCGCGTTCAAGTGCGTTGCCGACGGAAAACAGGCGGCGATTCTCGTGCCGACCACGGTGCTTTGCTGGCAGCATTTCAGAACGGCGCTTTCGCGTATGCACGGTTTTCCCGTAAGAGTGGAAATGCTTTCGAGATACGTAAGCGCCAAAAAGGCAAAAGAGGTGCTTGCCGGACTTAAAGACGGCAGCGTTGACATCGTTGTTGGCACGCATAAGCTGCTTGCAAAGAATGTTGAATTCAAGGATCTCGGACTGCTTATTGTGGACGAGGAACAGAGATTCGGCGTTGCGCATAAGGAACGTCTAAAGGAAATGTCGCGTCAGGTAGACGTGCTCACGCTTACCGCAACGCCGATTCCGCGAACCTTTAATATGGCGCTTGTGGGTATACGCGATATGTCGGTGCTTGAGGAGGCTCCCGTAAACAGGCACCCCGTTCAGACTTACGTTCTGGAGCATGATATGTTCATACTCGGAGAGGCAATCAAAAAGGAGCTTCGCCGTGCGGGACAGGTGTTTTATATTCATAACCGCGTCGAGGATATAAACGAAACTGCGGCAAAGATACGTGAGATAGTCCCTGACGCGTCCATCGCGGTAGCTCACGGAAAAATGTCCAAGGAAGAACTGTCCGAGGCGTGGAAAGACGTCGTAGACGGCAAGACCGATGTCCTCGTATGCACAACAATAATAGAAACCGGCGTTGACGTACCTAACGCAAACACGCTTATAATAGAGGACGCGGATAAAATGGGGCTTTCGCAGCTGCATCAGATAAGAGGACGCGTCGGGCGTTCAAGCAGACGTGCGTATGCGTATTTTACATGGAAAAAGGAAAACGTGCTGTCTGAAATCGCACAGAAACGCCTTGCCGCGATAAAGGAATTTACGGAGTTCGGTTCGGGTTTTAAGATTGCAATGCGCGACCTTGAAATAAGAGGCGCCGGAAATCTTCTCGGTGCGGAACAGTCGGGTCATATGGAGGCTGTCGGATACGATCTGTTCGTAAAGCTTCTCGAACAGGCAGTGCTTGAAGAAAAGGGAGAGGGCGAAAAGACGCCTGCCGAATGTACCGTGGATCTCAAAATCAGCGCGTATATTCCCGAAAAGTATATAAAGCGCCCGGCAGGAAGAATAGAGATGTATAAGCGCATTGCCGATATAAAGACGGACGAAGAGGCGGACGATGTGCGCGACGAAATGCTCGACAGATACGGAAATATTCCGAAAGAAACGCAGAACCTTATAAACATTGCGCTTATAAAGGCGAAATGTCAGAAACTCGGCATAGTAAAGCTTGAGCAGAAAGACGGAAAACTTGCGGTTTATCCCAAAGACGCACCGGATAAGGAAACCGTCATGAAACTGGCATCTGAATTTGCGGGAAGAATGTTGTATTCCATGGGTAAAGAGCCGTGTTTTAATATCAAAATAAAGTCGGGCGAGAATATTGCTCCGCTGCTTGGTGAAATATTTAAGATTTATTCACAAAGCGCAACCGCTTAAATGGTATAATTAAATGGGAAGATTTAGGGAATTATTCTTTTCCGCCTAAAATAATCAACTAAAAAACACCTAAAAAGTACCTAAAAAATTTCTAAAAAAGAAGTCAGGTGAAAAACTTGAAAAAACTAATCAGCGTATTTCTTTGCGCAGCAATGCTGATCTGCGCGTGTTCCTGCTCAAAAGACGACGGCGGCGCGGTGGTGTCCTATAAATCCGGCACAAAGACCGTGTGCAGCCTTGATTCAAGCTTTATGTATTTCTGGATCTCTCTTCAGAAAAGCGTGTATACGACGGTTGCCGCAGCTTATGAAAACGGCTGGGAACAGGTCATTGACGAGCAGAAAGGCACAACGCTCTGCGACCTGCTTATGACGGAGTCCGAAGAATCCGCAAAAAAACTGCTTGTAATCGAATATCTCCATGATAACGTCTATAAACTGAAACTTTCCGATGCGCAAAAGGATTCCGTAAGCTCTCAGATCGAGAATCTTATTTCAAGATACGGCTCGGAAACCGAGCTTAATACAAAACTTTCTCAGTTCGGCGCCGATAAAAATACGCTTTCGCGCTACTATGAGCTTATGATGAAACAGAATAACCTCTATGACTGCTTTTACGGAGAAAACGGTAAATTTCCAGTGTCGGAAGACGCTAAAAAACAGTATTTTAAGGATAATTATTCGATAGCCGATCATATCTTCTTTAATACCGACGCGTCGGGTCAGACCGATACCGACTCCGAAATGCTTGCACAAAACAAACGCGAGGCTGCAAAAAGCGTGTATGACCGTATAAAGAACGCGGGCGAGGATTTTGATACGCTTAAAGCGCAGTATAATGAAGATTCGTTTGCGCAAAGCTATTACCCGAAAGGTTTTTTTGTCACAAATGACTCTACTTTCCCGGCTGAGTTTACTTCGGCAGTCATGACAATGTCCGTCGGAGATATTACCATGGTCGAAACGCCCGGTACAGGTATTCATATAATCAGAAAACTGCCTATGGACGAAAATCTCTATAACGCATATGACAGCGTGCTTCAGAATATAACCGATACGCTGTGCGCCGAAGATTTTGCGGCAAGAATAGGCGAATATACCGATAACGCAGTCGTAAACAGGACGGCAATGGACTCGTATGATCCTATGCTGATACCGGAATTTGCGCTTGACTGACCGGAGCGGATTACATTATGCTGAAAAAAGATAAAAAACAAAAAACGGCAGTGCTTTTTGCGGTGCTGTACGTAATATTTTTCATGTTCTCGGCGGTGAAACTTCCTTCGCAAATAACTATAAAGCCGGATATATTGCTTGCGCTTGCGTGCGTTTGTCCGCTGTTCTGCGATAATAAATTCAGTGCGGTGTGCGCGCTTGTGTTCGGTTTTTTGACGGATATATCCGTGACCCCGGCGCAGAATTTCTCGCCGTTTCTGTTTTTGCTTTGCGCATATCTTATGCCTAAATTTGCGGGAGGCTTTTCGCGCCGCAGCGCCGCGGTCTGCGCAGTATGCTCTCTGCCGATGCTTTTTGTCAGAAGCATAACGGGGATATTGTATACGCTGTCGCTTTACGGCGGTACGGGCGTCTCGGGTATAATCGGCAAAAAGACGCTGCCGGAATTTTTCGTAAATCTTGCCTGCGTTATCGTAACGTATTATATATCTTTGCTTTTGGCAAAGACATTCAGACTTGAAAACAATTATTGAACCGCGAAACATTTTTGCACAGTGTTCGTATGAACGAAAGGAGCTTATAAAAATTCATGAGCAATAATATTGCAAACGCAGTCGTCGGACAGTCGGGAGGACCTACCGCGGCTATAAACGCGACTCTTGCAGGGGTCATTAAAATGTGCCTTGAGGAAAAAGATAAAATAGGCACGCTTTACGGTATGAAAAACGGTATTGCCGGATTTATGAACGAGAATATGATCGACCTTACCGAATATTTTGCGGACAGCGAAAGCGAACTCGAACTTCTCGCGTCAACTCCTGCGGCGGCTCTCGGCTCATGCAGAAAAAAGCTCGGCGAAGAAGAACTCGAAAAAATATATTCGTTGTTTGAAAAGTACAATATAAGATACTTTTTCTATATCGGCGGAAATGACAGCATGGATACCGTCGCAAAGCTTACAAAGTACGCTCAAGAACACCCGGGAACTTTTGACGTAAAACTTATCGGCATTCCCAAAACTATAGATAACGACCTTGTACTCACCGACCATACTCCCGGATTCGGTTCTGCGGCAAAATTCGTCGCCGCAACAATGCAGGAGATGATACGCGACTGCTCGGTGTATCCTGTAAAATCAGTAACGATAGTCGAGATAATGGGCAGGGACGCAGGCTGGCTTACCGCGGCAAGCGCTCTTACGGGATATGTCTGCGGAACGGGTCCCGATCTCATTTATGTTCCGGAGACTGACTTTGACGAGGATAAATTCATCGGCGATGTAAACGCTCTGCTTGAAAACGGCGAAAAGCCGTATGTTGTCATAGCCGTTTCGGAGGGCATCAGAACCGCGGACGGAACTTACGTCGCACAGAGAGCCGAAAAGGCATTTGCCGACGGATTCGGACACAGCGCGCTTTCGGGCGTGGGCAAATACCTTGAGGAACTTGTGAAAATCAAGATAGACTGCAAGTGCCGTTCGGTGGAGCTTAATATAACCCAGAGATGCGCGTCGCATCTCGCGTCAAAGACGGATATTGACGAGTCAAGGCGTATAGGAAGCGCAGCGGTGCGCCACGCGCTTAACGGAGAAACGGGAAAGATGATGTCGATACGCCGCGTAAAGGCGTCGGATAAGTATAAAGTCGAATTTTTTGCCGAGGACGTTATGCAGACGGCAAATAAGATAAAGAAAATACCCTCGTCCTATCTTTCGGACGACGGCAAGGGCGTAAATCAGAAGTGTATCGACTATATGCTGCCGCTTATTTACGGCGAAAATCCCGTAATTTATGAGGACGGACTGCCGGTTCATTTTGAGTTTTAATATTTTTTGAACTTTTCGTTAATCAAACGCATTAAATTATGTGCAAAACGTACATTATTTTAACTGTATGATGTGTAATGTGACTAAAAATAATTTCGCACTTGACATTATTTGGTGATTGGTGTACAATTATATGGAATAGTTATCCGGGTTTTTCCGCAGATACGGATTTTCACGGACATATACGCATAATTCATAACTTTCGGGAGGAACCGCACAGCATGAAAGTCAAGAGATTGTTCGCAGGTCTGCTTGCAGCCGTTATTACAGCTTCCGCCGTATTGATGTCGGGTTGTTCGGGCGGCAACAGCGAAGAGAACTCCGCAAACACCACAAGTACAAGAAAGATAGTTACTCTGAATATGTACGTTATCACGGACAAAAAGACAGATCTTGATAACGCGCGCGAAGTACAGATGGATATTAACCATATACTTCTTCCGCAGTACAAGACAATGCTCAAGATAAACTATCTTACAGAAGATGAATACTGGGATACGCTCGAAAGTGTTCAGAAAAGTGTAGAGCATTACCGCGAATACGGCGAAGTGCTTTCGGAAGAAACTGCGGCTGACGAAAACGCTGCGGCTGACGAAAACGCTGCGGCAGATGAGACGCAGAACAGCGCAGCCGAGGAAACAGCGCCCTCAAAGGACGATTTTTCGGATCTTATCAACGGAACCGACGGCACGGCTGCAGATCAGACTCAGACCGATAATACCGCAGATACCGCAAACGGTACCGACGGCGAAGCGCAGCCGGCGGAGGAAGAAGTCCTTGAAAGCGACGGTGCGGTAAAAGGCACTGCGGATATGACATTCAATGAACTTATCGACTTCATCTTTGACGCGGACGATATAGATCTTGCAAACCCTCAGCTCGATATATTTGTAGTCAACGATTATCAGAAGTACGGCGAGCTTGCATCTAACGGCGACCTTGCTCCCATGGACGAATATCTCAACTACGATTCGAGCAAGCTTAAAAAGTATATTTATCCTACCTTCCTTTCGGCAGCGTGCGTCGGAAAGAATACCTACGGCATACCGACAAACTATGCGCTTGACAGCGACTTTACATATTTTGTATTCAACAAAGATCTTCTTAATAAGTACGGTTACAACGTATCCGACCTTACCACATATGCAAACCTCGGAGATTATCTGAGCCTTATCAAAAACAATGAACCCGGCGTATGGCCCATATCCGGCCCATGCGATATTTCGGGAGCCGAAGTTTATGAGGATTCCTTCCTTGCAATCGGCAGACAGCTTAATGTTCTCGGCGACAGCGTTCTTCCGACGTTCATGGAAACAAAGTACGTCAATAACATAAAGGCTATCGACAGTTACAGAAGAAACGGATACTTCCCGAAAGAGGGAACCGCGTCCGATAACGCAAAGTATGCTATTGAAATAGTCCATTCTCCCGAACTTCTCGAACATGAGTGGAGCGAAAACGGAACAAACTATGAAGCATATCTCTACGATGTAAACAGAGTAAGCGGCGACGAGGCGTTCAAGTCCGCAATGGTTATAAGCTCTCTCTCCACAAATAAGGACAGAGCTATGGAAGTAATCACACTGTTCAATACAAACGCAGAGCTTGCAAATCTTCTTCAGTACGGTATCTCGGGTGAGAATTATTACTACAACGCCGAAAAGGGCAGCGTAACAATGCTCAACGATAAGTATACCATGAATACGCTCTATACCGGAAATACCTACATTAAGTATCCTCTTGCGGGACAGGAAGATTACGTTGAAAACGCAAGAAAGGGCAATATCCAGACCGCGCCCAGCGCATTCCTCGGTTTCTATCCCGAATTTGACGATATTGAAGAGAAATCCACGTATGAAGCCGTAAAGACAATATGCAAAGCCGCAAAGCAGGCTATTGACGACGGCAGAATGGATATTGACACTGCCGTGCAGTATGCAAAGAGAGAGCTTGTAGCGCTCGGCTGCGTATACATCGATACCACAAACCTCGGCGGAATATTCGGCAAGGTTGTTTCGGCACAGAAAGCCCAGGCTGCGCTTACTTCGGCAAACTTTACACTGTCAGACGATATTCTTCATTATAACGATTACTACGGACTTGTGCTTGAAGAAGTCAAGAAACCCGAAGATACTGCTTCAACGGAGCAGACGGGTACAGACGGAGAAAACACCGCCGACAGTGAAAATGCAGACGGAGCACAGACCGATGACGCTGCTCCCGACGATCTTCCTCCGGCAGAATAAACCGATTACCGAAAAAATAATTTCAGCGGACGTTTAATGCGTCCGCTGTTTTCATGTTTATTTGCTTTTCCTCTTTGCTATTTCGCCTTTTAAAAATCCGAGCGCGTCGGAAAGGCTTCCCACCTCGTCGATAAGTCCGATGTTTACAGCCTCTATTCCGTCCACGACGCTGCCGACGTCCGACGCAAGCTCGTCGGTCTCCATCATAAGCTCGTTTAATTTTTCTCTGTCAAGGCGCGAGTGTTTTACAATAAAGTCGCATATTCTGTCCTGCATACGGAAAAAATAGGTAAACGACTGCGGAACGCCTATAACAAGTCCGTTTGTGCGCACAGGGTGAATGGTCATTGTAGCCGACGGAACTATAAACGACTTGTCCGTGCATACCGCAAGAGGAACGCCTATCGAGTGTCCTCCGCCGAGAACAAGCGAAACCGTAGGTTTTGACATGCCCGAAATCATTTCCGCGATTGCAAGTCCTGCCTCTACATCTCCGCCGACCGTGTTCAGAATGATTAAAAGCCCGTCCGTGTCGTCGCTTTCTTCAACGTCTACAAGCTGCGGAATAACGTGCTCGTATTTTGTGCTTTTGGTGTTTCCCGAAAGGGCGTAGTGACCTTCGATCTGTCCTGCTATTACGAGCGTGTGTATCGACGCACCGTCCTTTTTTGTAATTACCGAGCCGCTTTCGGAAATGTTTGAGAGTTTGACTTCCCGCGCTTTTTCTTTCTTTTCTTCAAAGGATTCGTCTGTGCCGCTTTCATCGCCGCCGTGCTTTTCCGCGCCGTCGGATTGATTTTCGCCATTATGATTTTTTTCGATTTTCTCTTTGTCTTTGCCGTTCAAAGTATGCACCTCCGCAAAATTTTCGTTTTTACTTATACAAAGCATATTTTGTCCCTAAATGCGGCGGTATATTAATTTTCGGCAAAAAAGACATAAAAATATACCCGGCGTCAGATAAAAATCGGTTTTGCGCCGGATAGTAAAAATATTCGTGTTTCAGTTCTGTAAAGCGTCAAGCCTGTCGGCATATTCGTTTGCTTTGGTGAGTATATCTTTGTCGTGCTTGAAGTTTAAAATTTTCAGTGCGTCGGCAAAATTTAAAATTCTGTATTCGCTTATTTCGCGTATATTCATCTTGACGTCGGACGCGTCGAACTTTGCAAGGTAGTAGACCGCTTTTTTCCTTATAAAACCGTTTATCAGATAGTTGTAAGATTCGCGAAAACCCTCTATAATGCGCGTATGAACGCCTGTTTCTTCATATATTTCGCGCAGAGCCGTCATCTTTTCGTTTTCGCCCGTTTCAATGTGACCTTTCGGGAAACCTATGTGACCTGAAATGTTGGTTATGAGAATGAATTTTCTCTCTCCGTTCTGATACGTGTACATTACCGCGCCGCAGCTCTTTTCATAAAGACATACGTATCTGAATTTATCGGTCGGAATGTACTTTGCAAGCATTACCGAAAGACGCGGTTCGTAGTAAATGCTTCCTTCGGGGGCGGCGATCCAGACGCTTTCCGTATCGTCAGATGAGCTTACCGCAAGAGCTATAAGCTGTGCGCGGCACTGCTTTACGGGATTTTCAAGTCCTATAACAAAGACCTTTTTCTCTCCGTCCGCACTTCTTCCGCAGTTGAGCGTGCCCGACTTCTTGCGCCTGCTGTACAGGTTGTAAGAGCCTGTTACGGTTACGTCGCACATATTGCCGAGTACGCCTTTGGCAGCGGACGACGCCGTAAAATCGTTTAAATTTGTCATTAAAAACCAGTCCTTTTGTCCGAACGGAGCAAGACTTGCGGGTGAAAATTCCGTCGGACCGCATATATCAGCCGGCAGTATTATCTCCGGCTACCGTATAACAGTATATCACAAACGGCTTTGTTAATCAACTAAAAATTTTTAACATATCCATATTTTTTGCGCGGATCTCAAAAATTCTTGAATTTGCATGATTTGTGTGTTATAATACAAAAGGAATGAATTGCCGTTCCGGCATGAATTGAAATTAAAATTTCATAAAAAGTGCCTTGAGGGGCACATGAAAAGCACTGCGTGCATGAATTGAAACTAAAGTTTCATGAATTGTGCCGGAAAGGCACACGAAATGCGCATTACATTAATGCGAAAGGACGGAAAGGAAAATGATTCTGGTCATACTTAAAATAATCCTGTACGTCTTGCTCGCAGTTATCGGACTTGTACTGCTTTTGCTTGCTTTGAGAATCGGATTTTCGGTGAGAGTGAGCGGTGAATCAAGACGTATTTTTGTTCACGCGGGATTTCTCAAAATCGACACGGCGCGTTTTACCGAAAAGAAACACAAGATCAAAATCAAAAAGCAGAGCCTTGCAAAATTTCTTGAAGATAACGCTGAAAACGGCGGTACGCAGAATGCTTCAAAAAACAAAAACAACGGCGAACCGAAAAAAGACGGCGCGCCGCGTGTGACGGACGAAAAAAACGGCGTAAAAAATGAAAATAATGTAAAACCGTCTGAAAATTTTGCTGCTTCCGGGACAAAAATCCAAAACGGACAACTGACTGCCGGGACTGCGCAAAACAAAACCTCCGCAGGTGAAAAATCTTCAGGACGACCGTCCGATAACGATAACACCGTGGAAAACTCAAAATCATTTTTTGAAATGTTTCGCGAACTGCCCGTTACGGAGCTGCTTTCGCTAATCAAAGACACGCTCAAAGAATTAAGAGAGCCTTTCGGAAAATACGCAAGGCTTAAAATACGAAAGCTCGATATTGTTATTTCGACGCCCGACGCCGCAAATACCGCAATCATTTACGGAACCGCAAGCCTTGCTTATCAGACGCTCATCGATGTTTGCGGCGGATTTAAATTTTTTAAGATAAAACACAAAAGCTGCGGTGTGTACTACGATTTTTCAAAGACTCAGAGTACGGTTTTGTGCGACATCAAATTTACAATGGCGGTATGGCAGATAATTCTGTGCCTGCTGCCCGTAATAAAAAGCTATTTCAGATTTCGGAAAATTTCTCAAAATGAAAGGAATGTATAAAGCATGACTGACAATTCTACAATGGATAAGACCGTAAAAGACGTAATTGACGGAATACGCTCGATGGCAGACTCAAAGACCGTGGTCGGCGAGCCGATAAACATAAACGGACTTACGACGATAATTCCCGTTTCAAAGGTGACTGTCGGCGTCGGACTCGGCGGCAGAGATACGACCAAAGAGAACAGCATGAGCGGAAATACCGCAGGAGCTACGGGACTTTCGGTAGTGCCTGTTGCGTTTCTCGTGGTAAACTCTCTCGGTGAAACAAGACTGCTTAATGTAGGCGAGAATACCGGATATGACGCACTCGGAATACTTAGCACCGTGAACAGCGTCGATAAGGCTCTCGATAAGGCGCCCGATATATTCAAGAAGATAAAGGCGCTCTTTGCAAAGGATAAGGAAAACGACGCTTCCGAAACCGACAACACGGACGGTATAAACACAGTCGGAGAAAATACGCTGTGACGGGAAACAACAAGCACGGCGATAAAAACGCGGCGCTGAAATGGATTTTTTCGGTAGCGAAACCGACGCTTCCTTTTCTCGCGTTTGTCGTTGTGCTCAACGGAATTGCGGCGTCTCTCGGCACGGTTACGGCTCTTGTTTCAAAGGGGCTTATAGACAACGCCGTTGCGGAACTTGCGGGCGGACTTGCGAAATTCTGCGCGGTATACGTTGCGGTAACGGTGTTTCAGATACTTCTCAACGTGCTTTTGCGGTATCTTTCGGAAAAATGCCGAGCAAAACTTGACATTGCGTATAAAAAAAGACTGTTTTCGAGCCAGCTTAAAAAACAGTACGGCTGTATACGCGCCTATCATTCGGGCGAGCTTATAAATAGGCTTACGGGCGACGTCGGAGTAATTACCGACGCGGTCACAAACATTCTTCCGAGCGTTGCGGGGATTGCCGTAAGGCTTGTGTGCGCGTTTGCGGTGCTTGTGTATTTGCAGTGGCAGTTTGCAGTGGTATTCGCGGTGGGCGGAATAATGGTGTATACCGTAACGAGATTTATGCGCGGGAAGATAAAATCGCTGCATAAGGACGTTCAGAAAGCCGAAGGGCGCGCACGTTCATTCTGGCAGGAAACCATGGAAAATCTGCTTGTGGTAAAGAGTTTCTGCGCCGAACAAAAGAGCGAGCAAAAGTCCGACGAGCTTATGGAGCTTCACTATAAGGCGCGCATGAAAAAAGCTTCTCTCGGGGCATTGTCGTCGGGCGCAAGCCATGCCATAATAAGAACAGGGTATCTGTTCGCGCTTATATGGTGCGCGTTCAAGCTGCTCACGGGCGAGATGTCATTCGGTTCTCTTACTGCCATAACCGCGCTTGTCGGACAGGTGCAGCAGCCGTTTATGAGTCTTTCGGGCATAGTTCCCAAATATTATTCGGCGCTTTCCTCGGCGGAACGCATTATGGAAATAGAAAATCTTCCCGACGAGAAAAAGCCGCATGAAAATACGGTCGGCGACGTAAAAGAGGCATATGAGAAATTCCGCGGCATAAATATTGAGAACGTATGCTTTGCCTACGATAAGAACAGCCCCGAAAACGTGCTCAGCAATCTCGATCTTTACATAAATAAAGGCGATTTCGTTTCGATAACCGGTTCGTCCGGAATAGGCAAGAGTACGCTGTTCAAGCTTATGCTTGATATTTATGAGCCGCAGGACGGAAAGATAGAATTTGAGTTTACGGATAATTCCGTCGGCGTATGTCCCGAGATGCGAAAGCTGTTTGCGTACGTTCCGCAGGGCAATATGCTGCTTTCGGGCACGATACGCGAAAATCTGCTGTTTATGTCAGACAAAGCCGATGAGCAAAGCATAGAGCTTGCACTGAAAATTGCGTGTGCCGACGAATTTGTGGAAAATTCCGCTCTCGGGCTTGATACCGTAATAGGAGAGGGAGGACTCGGACTTTCCGAAGGACAGATACAAAGGCTCAGCGTTGCAAGAGCGCTTTTGTGCGACTGCCCGATACTTCTTCTGGACGAGGCTACAAGCGCGCTCGACGAAAAGACCGAGGCAAAGCTTTTGGATAATCTTAAAAAGCTTACCGATAAGACCTGCTTTATCGTTACACATAAGCCGGCAGCCCTTGCGATATGCAACCGCAGACTTTCCATTGTGCGCGACAGATTCGGTACGCATTTTTACGAGGCCGGAAACTGAGCGGCACAGCGTCAGACTTTTTTAAAATTTCCGTTATGTACGGGCTTAAGACTTAATGTTCTCCGCGGCTTTTCGCCGCGGTTTTGCTTTGAGTAAAATGTTATAAAACAATAAATTATTTTGGTGTATATTTAAAAATCAACTGCGGCAGTGTTGTAATGAGTTTTGCCGTATGATATAATGTAGTATACAATGAATTGCCGTTTCAGCATGAAATGAAACCAAGGTTTCATGAAAAGCACTGCGCGCATGAAAGGAGGAGGACAAAATGAGCAGAAAATTCAAAAGCCCGGCAGAATATATAAAATACGCCGACAAGTATGCGATATTCCGGGGCGCACTGCTTATGATAGTGTTTGTTCTGCTTCTTATGTACAGCATAGTGAAACTTTCGTATATACAAAACCGCGACGCAACGGTAGATACGCTCAAAGAGTCGGCGTCGCAGAGCGCTGCAAAAATAAAGAGCGAAATACGTTTCGGAAAAGACCGTGTAAAGGCACAGGCAAGAGTTGCGGAAAGCTTTGACAGCGTGTACGATGAAAACTTCCTCAAAACTCTTTATTCAAGTCCCGACGACTCACTGTTTTCACACTTTTCGGTAAGGCTTGCAAACGGAAACAGTCTCCAGCGTGACGGCAGTGTTTTCGACGGAATCGTATGGTCGCAGGAATCTCCGGTGTCGGGTGCCGATGATACAGTGAGCATAAGCTCAAAAACCGTTTCCGCGGTAAACGGTAAGGAAGTTTTCAGAATTTTTGCGCCTGTTGAGGGCAAGTCCGACGAAAGCGAAAAGATCTGGGTTTACGGCGTTGCGGAACTTGATTCACTTTCCGAATTTTTCAACTCTACGGGTTTTGACGGCAACAGCTCACTTATTGTTTTTGAGGCAAAGTCGGGTTCCGTGCTTATGGATACCGATAACTGGCTCGGACTTCGCGGCAGCTATATCGGCGCGCTGAGCAAAATGAATTTCTATTCCGGAAAGAGCGGAAAAGCCGTGCTTTCGGATATACGAAACAGAAAAAGCGGATATACCTGCGTAGCGTACGACGGCAAAAAGCTCGCGTGCGCATATACTCCCGTCGGGGTCAGCGACTGGTATTTAATGCAGTTTGTGCCGGAGGACGTGCTGTTTGAATCGGTTGAAACCGACAGCCGCGTAATGCTTGCAAGCTTTGCGACAATTCTCATGGTAATGGTGCTGTTTCTCATATGGATAAACGGCAGGGTTGCCGATCTCAACAAGGGCGAGGCAAAGAACAGATATATTACCGATGTGAGGAACCGTATACTTGCTGCGGCCCTTGAAGAAACTTCGACAAGAGTTTTTCTTTACGATAAAAACACCGGTGAAATATCGGTGATAAAGGACGCGGACGGCATACATTCCGATGTGAGAAAATATAAAAACGGAATAGAGGAACTTATAAAGTACGAGGGAATGTCGGACGACGATGCGAGAAGGCTTAAAAACGGAATTGCCGTGACGTCGCTCGGAAAAGCGTCAAAGCTGACACTTTTTTCAAAAAGAGGCTCGGAAGAAACATTTTTAAGATATACACTAACCGGTACAAAGAACGAAAACGGCGGAATAATGATAATAGGCACGGCGCGCGACGTTACCGAGCATGAAAAACAAAAACGCAGACACGTTGACCTTGAAAAGGTGAAAAACGCTGTCGTTACGTATGATACTACGGGCGTTGAAGTAAGTCTTGAAAGAAACTGCTGGAAAATACTGTGGCTGAATGAGCCGGCAGTCGTTTCTCTCGGATATGAGCCGCTCAAAATGTACACGAATTACGACAGCGACTTCAAGCACGAAATCGCGGCAAAAATTCACACTGAGGACAGGGAAATTTTCATCAACAAACTCAACCGTTTTTCAATGCTTGAAGCATTCAGGCGCGGAGAGACCGATTCTTCGTTTGAGTACCGCATAAATACTGGTTCCGACGGTTCTTACGGCTACCGCGTCATAGAGATCCATCTTTTCAGAGACAAGCAGACCGATGAAGTAAAGGCAAGCTTTTATATAAGGAATATTGATGACGCGGAAATTGACAAATATACCGTAAACAAGTTCAATAACGCTGCAAGCCACATACTTTCAAGCGTTCTGGAATGTGCGTCCGGTTCCCTCGCAAGAGCGGCGTTTGCAGACCTTGAAAGCGGACTTTTTGTCCCCGTAAGCTTTGACGGCAAGCACGTTCTTCCGAAACTTGAGGCTCTCGATTACGACGAACAGATAAGACAGTACGCCGAAACCTGTGTTCACCCGAACGACAGACAGAGCTTTATAGCTTGCAGCAGCAGGGAGTTTTTGACAGGAGAACTGGAAAAGGACAGTTCGGTAAGGCTTGAGTTTTCCACACTCGTTACCGACGGCGGAGAAAACGGCGTATACAGACGTGTTGTACGCACCTGCGAAAAGGTGCGCGGAGGAAATTCCAGTTCGGGAGAAATAGTGATAATCGAACGGCTTAAAGAGGCTCTCATCTGACATTAATTCCGAAAGGAAGAACAAAAATGGGGACACATGACAATCACAGAGAACGCATGAGAGAGCGTTTTATAAGCACGGGCGGCAACGGATTTGCACCGCACGAACTGCTTGAAATGCTGCTTTACGGTGCGACGCCGAGAGGAGATACAAACCCGGTGGCTCATGCGCTTATTGAAACTTTCGGATCGCTTGACAATGTGCTTAACGCGTCGTTTGACGATCTTAAAAACGTTCACGGGGTCGGAAAGACTTCGGCGGTGATGATAAAGCTTGTTTCGAGAATAGCAATGGAATGTGCGGACGGACTGAGAGAGCTTGAAACCGCGGGAGATTTTGACACTGTCGGACGTCAGCTTATAACGGAGTTCCGTGCGGCGGGAGTGGAGCGTGTGTTTTTAATACTGCTTGACCGGAAAAACAGAATTTTACACCGCGAATTTATCGGCGAAGGTGATTTTGCGTGCGCAAGAGTTGATTTTCGCAAAATTGCGGAGCTTGTATTGCGCAAAAGCGCGTCGAAAGTAATAATTGCGCACAACCACCCGGACGGAAATCCAAATCCGTCTGCAAGCGACAGGGCAACGACAATAAACCTTGAGCAGTTTCTAAAACAGATAGGCGTTGAGCTGAAAGAGCACTACATAGTTACGGACTGCGTTTATGTCGGTATGAAGCAGGTGCAGGGCGCGTGACCGGCGCGCGGATATGGGGTTCTGTACGAAGTAAAATTATTTTTGGTGCAAGTGTTACCTTTCATATACTCAAACAGTCAACAGGACACACTTTTCCGACCGGCTCGCCTACGGCGAGATGACTACGGCTAAATTTTACTTTTATGTTTGGTTGGCTGACAGGTGCAATTCAGTTCTGAATTAGTACAAAAATATACTCTGTGCATTGTATAAAACTTTGCACAGAGTTTTTTACTAAACATAAAAGTAGAATTTGAACCAAGTTTCTTGCCGATAGGCAAGCCGGGCAGAAAGACAAGCCCCGTTGACTGCGTAATAACGCATAAAAATTGTATTTTTCAGCCTAAACAAGAGTTTACGCAGACCGCAATGTGACATGGCATAAGAGTTAAAGCTGAGATAAATAAATTATACTTAGATATCAACCCCATCGAGCAGTGCGGAGCATCTGCGAGCGAAGATTTAAAATTTCGGAGGTGATAAAAAGTTTTACCTAAGATAGTCTGATGTGTGGAGAAGAAGCCGCGCTTTTAAGAAGATTTCCTTTTCTCGCCCAAGCCAAGAAACAATCAGCCAAACAAAAACGTTTTTCCGCTTTTCTATCCCGAAAAGTGGGCGTAAAAAAGTGCAAAGACTTGTGCATTAATACAAATTGACAGAAAACAATTTGTCAATATTTGTAATAATTTGGTATTGTATTTTTTGTAAAAGTATTGTAAAATAAAATCAGCATCATTTTTCATAAATCTATTTAATTTTCAGGAGGAAAGAAAATGAAGAAACTTCTCGCACTCGTACTTGCGGTTGTCTGCATATTTGCAATGACAGCATGTTCAGGTAATACCGCAAACGGCGAAAACGGAAAAGACGGCGCAGATACCGAAAACAAGGGTACGGACACTCTCGATAAGTCGAATATAAAGGTAGGCTTTATATTCCTTCACGACGAAAACTCCACCTATGACAAGAACTTCATGGACGCCGCAAAAGAGGCAAAGGAAGCTCTCGGACTCAGCGATTCTCAGGTAGTTTTCAAGACTAACATCCCCGAAGGCAATGAGTGCTACGAAGCAGCAGCGGACCTTGCAGACCAGGGCTGCAACATCATTTTTGCAGATAGCTTCGGTCATGAGCCTTATATGCTCCAGGCGGCAAATGAATTCCCGAACGTTGAATTCTGTCATTCGACCGGTACTACCGCTCATACCGAGAAGGTAGCAAACTTCCATAACACATTCGCATCTATCTACGAAGGCAGATACCTTGCAGGTATCGCAGCAGGTCTTAAGCTCAATGAAATGATCGAAAACGGCGATTTCACCGCAGACGAAGCTAAGATCGGTTACGTAGGCGCATATACATACGCAGAAGTTGTTTCCGGATATACCTCGTTCTTCCTCGGCGCACGTTCGGTTTGCCCGACCGCTACAATGGAAGTTCAGTTCACGGGTTCCTGGTACGACGAAGCGCTTGAAAAGGAAGCTGCAACAAAGCTCATCAGCAACGGCTGCAAGCTTATAAGCCAGCACGCAGACTCAATGGGCGCTCCTACCGCTTGCGAAAACGCAGGTATCCCCAATGTATCCTATAACGGCAGCACAATTTCCGCTTGCCCCAATACCTTTATCGTATCGTCCAGAATCGACTGGGCTCCTTACTATGAGTTTGCAATCAACTGCGTGCTTAACGGCGAGGATATTCCTTATGACTGGTGCAAGGGTCTCGGCGAAGGCTCGGTTGTTCTTACCGATGTAAACGCTGACGTTGCGGCAGCAGGCACTGTTGAGGCAATCGAGGAAGCAAAGAAGGCAATAATCGACGGCACTCTCCATGTATTTGCTACCGATACTTTCACCGTTGGCGGCGAAAAGCTCGACTCCTACATGGCAGACGTTGATACTGACGCTGACTACACTCCCGATACCGAAGTAATTTCCGACGGTTACTTCCATGAATCCGAGATGCGTTCCGCACCTTATTTCAACCTTGAAATAGACGGCATTACGCTTCTCAACAAGATGTTCTGATTAAGAATATAAAAACATACAGGGCGGGGCAAAACGCTTGCTTCGCCTTGTACTTGATTTTGCTGCACAATTTTCAAAAGTGCGTTTGACGAACCGGTGTTTAACATTAATCTGTACGCGTCGAATCCGCTTTTGAAAACTGTGTTTTTTGAGTTTATCCGACATTCTGTCCGAAAGGAATGGTAAAGCTATGAATCAGACGCCTGCAATAGAGCTTCGCGGCATAACGAAAACATTCGGCAGCGTAGTTGCCAATAAAAATGTTTCGCTTAAAGTAAACCGCGGTGAAATACTCTCGATACTCGGCGAAAACGGCAGCGGTAAGACAACGCTTATGAATATGATATCGGGTATTTATTTTCCCGACAGCGGTGAAATTCTTATCGACGGCAAGGAAGTCGTAATACGTTCGCCGAAAGACGCGTTCAGCTATAAGATCGGTATGATACATCAGCATTTCAAGCTTGTCGATGTGTTTACCGCGGCGGAAAATATCGTCCTCGGCTTAAAGGACGAAAAAGGCTTTGCCATGAAGGAATATACAAAGAAGATAAAGCAGATAAGCGAGCTTTACGGCTTTGATATAGATCCTGATAAAAAGATATATGAAATGTCGGTTTCCGAAAAACAGACCGTCGAGATAGTAAAGGCGCTTTTCAGAGGCGCGGATATTCTCATACTCGACGAGCCGACTGCGGTTCTTACTCCGCAGGAAACAAAAAAACTCTTTAATGTGCTGCGCCGTATGAGAGACGACGGTAAGGCAGTCATTATAATTACGCATAAACTCCATGAGGTGCTTTCTCTTTCGGATAAGGTCGCAGTTTTGCGTAAGGGCGAATATATCGGTACCGTCAATACCGCAGAGACCAACGAAAATCAGCTTACCGAAATGATGGTCGGTAAGAAGATCTCGCTTAATATCACCAGAAGCGAGCCTGAAAACAGCGTGGACAGGCTTGTTGTTGAACATATAAACTGCGAAAACCGCGACGGTATAAGGGTGCTTGACGATATATCCTTTACGGCGCGTTCGGGTGAAATCCTCGGTATTGCGGGTATCGCGGGCAGCGGTCAGAGAGAACTGCTTGAGGCTATCGCGGGACTTCAGAATCTCTCGTCGGGCGATATAATCTATAATAATCCCAAAACAGGTAAGTCGGAGGATCTCAGAAATAAAACACCGCTTCAGATAAGAGAACTCGGCGTAAGACTTTCATTCGTGCCTGAGGACAGACTCGGAATGGGACTTGTCGGAAATATGGACATTATAGATAATATGATGCTCAGAAGCTACCGTAAGGGCAAAGGCGTTTTCCTTGACAGAAAGAAACCCAAAAACCTTGCGGAAAAGATAATAGATAGCCTTGAGGTTGTAACTCCTGACGCAAATACACCTGTACGCAGACTTTCGGGCGGTAATGTTCAGAAAGTGCTTGTCGGACGTGAGATTGCGGCAGCTCCTACGGTTCTCATGGCGGCATATCCGGTCAGAGGACTTGATATAAACTCGTCGTATACAATATATAACCTGCTTAACGAACAGAAAAAACAGGGCGTTGCGGTAATATTCGTCGGCGAAGATCTCGACGTTCTGCTTGAGCTTTGCGACAGAATTCTCGTAATAGGCGGCGGTAAGGTTTCGGGAATCGTAGACGGAAGAACCGCCGAAAAAGAACAGATCGGACTTCTCATGACAAAGTCGGCTCACGCAGAGCATGACGGCGAAGATGAGAATGATGAAACAGGCGCGAAGGGAGAGTGAAGAGCATGACATCGGATAACCGCAAAACAGTGCATGAACCTCTTTTTCATATAGCAAAACGCACGTCGCTTACGTGGTGGAAAGCGTGGATAATAAGAATTGCTTCGGTGATGCTTGCACTCATAGCGTGCGGTATAGTCACAATACTGCTGACGCATCAGAATCCTATCGACGTGTATATAACAATGTTCAACGGAGCTTTCGGAACTCCGAGACTTATCTGGAGCCTTCTTCAGAATATCGCAATGCTGCTTTGCGTGGCACTTGCGGTAACTCCGGCGTTCAAAATGCGTTTCTGGAACCTCGGCGCCGAAGGACAGGTGCTTGTCGGAGGTCTTGCAACGGCAAGCTGTATGATATTCTTGGGAAATAAGCTCCCGACTCCGCTGCTTATAATCGTAATGGTTGCGGCAAGCGTGCTTGCGTCATGTATATGGGCGCTGCTCCCGGCGCTTTTCAAGGCTAAGTGGAATGCAAACGAAACGCTCTTTACGCTCATGATGAACTATATAGCAATGCAGCTCGTTGCGTACTATACAAACGAGTGGGCGGTGCCAAAAGGTTCGGGAACGCTCGGAATTATAAAGCAGGGCTGGCTGCCGACGATAGGAAGATATACGTATCTTCTGAATATTATAATCGTTGCGCTGCTTACGGTGTTTATGTTTATATATCTCAAGTACAGCAAGCACGGATATGAGATAGCCGTTGTCGGCGAGAGTGAAAATACGGCGAAATATATAGGCATAAACGTAAATCACGTGGTTGTCAGAACAATGCTGCTTTCGGGCGCAATATGCGGTATAGCCGGACTTCTTCTTGTCGGCGGAACGGATCATACTCTTTCGAGAGATACCGTCGGCGGACGCGGATTTACGGCGGTCATGGTTTCGTGGCTTGCAAAGTTCAACCCGATATTTATGATAATAACGTCGTTTCTTATCGTTTTTCTCCAAAAAGGCGCGATACGTATTTCCGAAACCTTCAACCTCAATAAGTCGTTTTCGGATATGCTTACCGGTATAATCATATTCTTTATAATCGGCAGCGAGTTCTTTATCAACTATCAGATAAAGCTTACAAAATCTCATAAGGAGGCGTCGAAATGATTGCAACAATTATACAGCGTGCGGTAATGCAGGGTATTCCGCTTCTTTTCGGCTCAACGGGTGAGATTCTTACGGAAAAATCCGGTCAGCTTAATCTCGGTATACCGGGAATTATGTACGTCGGCGGAATAAGCGGCGTTGCAGGCGCGTTTATATATGAACAGAGCTGTAAAGGCACTGAGATAAATCCGACGCTTGCGATAATAATTCCGTTTTTGTGCTGCATTATAGGTTCTGCGCTCATGGGACTTATATATTCGTTCCTTACAATAACTCTGAGAGCAAATCAGAACGTAACCGGTCTTGCGCTTACAACTTTCGGTATAGGCGTCGGAAACTTTTTCGGCGGCTCGCTCATAACCATTACCGGCGCTGACGTTCCGTCGATTTCGCTTTCCGCAACAAGTAATATCTTCAAGACGACGCTCCCGTTTGCCTCAAAGCTCGGCGCAGTCGGCGAAGTGCTGTTTTCGTACAGCTTTCTTGCATATCTTGCAATTATAATAGCGCTGCTTTGTTCGTATCTTTTAAAGAAAACAAGAGTCGGACTTCATTTGCGCGCTGTCGGCGAAAGCCCTACGACTGCGGACGCGGCAGGTATAAACGTAAGCCGTTATAAATACGCCGCAACCTGTATAGGAAGCGCGATAGCCGGACTCGGCGGACTTTACTATGTAATGGACTACGCAAACGGCGTTTGGTCTAATAACGCGTTCGGCGACAGAGGCTGGCTTGCGGTTGCGCTTGTTATATTTGCAATGTGGAAACCCGACGTAAGTATTCTCGGTTCGATTCTTTTCGGCGGGCTTTACGTTATACCTACGTATATTCCGGGAATTACCGTAAGCGTTAAAAAGCTGTTTGAGATGCTGCCGTATGTCGTTACGGTAATAGTGCTTATAATTACAAGTATCAGAAATAAGAAGGAAAATCAGGCTCCCGCAAGTCTCGGACTTCCGTATTTCAGAGAAGAAAGATAAAGCATATAAAACAGATAAAAAGAAAAAGCCGGGCATTAAAACCCGGCTTGAATTATGTTTGAATTTGTGTACGGAGTGCGCCGTTTGTAACGGGTGTTTGCTCCGTATTGTTTCGCGCACTTTTCCTTTACTTTGCACTTTTTACTGATTTGATTTTTCCGTTATGCCGAGATCCGGCGCGTCGGTAAAGAGCGCCTTGGGAGAACCCTTGAGTCCGTCCGATTCAAAGACAATAAGCTCGTTTTTACCTGATTTCAGCAGGGATTTCGGTACATACAGAGCTTTTTGCGGACCTATTTCCCAGTATCTTCCGAGATTAAAGCCGTTGAGCATTACAAAACCCTTTTTAAAGCTGTCAAGTCTTAAAAATGTGTCGCAGGGTTCGTCGACTTCAAACCGTGTTCTGAAAAAAGACGGAACTGAGCAGTTTTGAGCGTCAAAGGACGGCTGCATTTTTTGAAAATCGACTTCCGAAAGGTCTGTCATCGGCAGCGGATATACGTCCCATGAAAAATGTATCTTTCCGTCAAGCAGAACTCTGCCTGCAATGCCTTTAAGACGCATCATCTTAGGGCCGAAGTTTGCTCTGCCCATATTTTCGACGAGTACGGTCAGAATATCTCCGGCTTTTGCGCTTAACTTTACTTCCAAAGAATCGTCGTTTACATAGACAATGCCCGATAGCTTATTGTTTATGAGAATTTGCGCGCGGTCGCCTATGCTCTCAAAGCTGAGAGAAGCATTTTCGTAATCGCGGTTGAGTACCGTGCGGTAGGCGATATATCCGTAACCTGTTCCGTAGTGTTCCATAGGCAGAGGAACGTCGGAATGTGACGGCGAAGAAAGCGTGCCGATGTTGTCAAAAAGCTGAGAATACTCTGTGAAATCAAAGCTGCCGTAGGCACGTTTGGGGTTGTTTTTCGGTATCGGAGGAAGCTCTTTTCCCGTAACTTGCACAATTACGTTTCGCACGGCTATGTATTTGTCGGTTATGTCGCCGCATTCGGTAAGCAGGGCGTCGTAATCGTAGCTTGTGACATCCGGTGCAAATTTTTCATAGTGGTTTGCGCCGCTTGTAAAGCCGAAGTTTGTGCCGCCTATGAACATATACATATTAAGACTGCCTTTTGCAAGCATATCGCGCACAACCGAGGCATATGCGCCGGCGTCCGTCGTGTGGTGGAATTCATCGCCCCATGCGTCAAACCAGCCGTCCCACATCTCCATGCACATTTTCGGACTGTCGGGATAAAGCTCGTCGTGGCACTTGAAGTTTTCTTCAACGCGGCTGCCGAAATTGAGCGTTGCAAGACACCCCTCAACCGTTCCGTCGGCAAGCTGTGAATATCCCGTTCCGTCAGAGGTGAACAGCGGAACATCAATGCCGCGTTTTCTGTAACCGTCGCGCAGATATTCGAGATACTTTTTGTCGTCGCCGTAATATCCGTATTCGTTTTCGCACTGAAGCATTATGACGCTGCCGCCGTTTGTACACAGAAACGGACGTATCTTTGCAAGCAGAACGTCGAGGTATTTGTCAAAACACTCTATGTATTTTTTGTTCATGCAGCGTATTTCCATGCCGGACTGCGTCTGTATCCACCACGGGAGTCCGCCGAACTCCCATTCCGCACAGATGTAGGGGCCGGGACGGACAATGGCGTAAAGTCCGGCTTTTTGCGCTTTTTCGAGAAACAGCGGAAGATCAAGACGTCCCGAAAAGTCGTAAGTTCCGGGAACAGGCTCGTGCATATTCCATGCGCAGTATGTTTCGACGCAGTTGCAGCCGAGAGCTTTCAGCTTTTCAAAAATCCCGTCCCATGTTTCGGGCAGATTTCGGAAATAGTGTACCGCGCCGGAAATTATCCTGACCGGCTTGCCGTCGGCATAAAATTCGCCGGATCTGATTTCAAAGTTCATAAATTCTCTCCTGATTTTTTTGTTTTGTTTAATGTCCGTGAGGAACAACGTCAAATTTGTCTCTTTCCGTTACAAGATCGGCTCTCAAAAGGTCGATAAATACAAAGCCGAGCAATATTTCCGAAAACCATATTGTCTTTCCTCCGAAATACCCCGAAAGGAACGACGAGAACATTCCGCCTGCCGCAAAGGCGCACAGCATGAAAAAGTGCATATAAAGCCTGCGTCCCGACTCGTCGTCATGTTTTTCGAGAAACTTTACAAAGTTTATGCCGACCTGGCGTATGTGATTGGTGCAGAAAGTCGTAGCCATAGGCACTTTATATGCCTGTCTGAAGGTGTTGTACTGCATGGAGGCTATAAAGTTCACCGCGATCTGGCATATCTGATTCGGCGCGTCGTCGGGTACAAGACCTATAAAGAATACCGCAATCATCTCAAATGCCACAAAAAGCGTGTCCCATCTCAAAACATGCAGTCTGTTTACGTGTTTCGGCAGAAATTCCGACAGTGCAGAGCCTGCAAAATACGCGAATATCGGTATAAGATAGTACAGGGCATGATAAAAATTGCCTTTTCCGAAATTTACCGCAAGCAAAACGAGGTTTGCCGTCTGCGCGTTGCAGAACACTCCGCCTTTGAGTATATATGTGTATGCGCCCAAAAATCCGCCTGCCGCTATCATTATAATAAACGTGCGGAAGCTTTCGCATACAAGAAAATATTCGCTGCTGTCCTTTGGTATTTTTTTCATTTTTCTCACCGCTTAAATTCTACCATAACGTCACGCTTTTGTCAATCGACACATATTACAAAACAGCTGCCCTTTTTTTTCGCAATACTTGAAATTGTGTACGTAAAGTGTTACAATATTATAAAATCCTGTGTTATTGTTCCCGAAAGGAGCGAATGATATGTTTAAACAAAATACGGAATTTGATATAATCGGAATGGGAGAAGTAATGTTAAGGCTTTCTCCTCCAAGCAAAGAAAAGATCTCCCAGAGCGAGATATTTGAGAAGACCGCAGGCGGCAGCGAGCTTAACGTGGTGTCGGGAGCCGCAATGCTCGGCGTGCGTTCCGCGATAATAACAAAGCTTCCGGCAAATAAAATAGGACATTTTGTCAGAAACAAGATACGCTACGGCAACGTAAGCGACGATTACATAGTCTACGATTCGTCGGACGAGGCAAGACTCGGACTTTACTATTACGAAAGCGGAGCATATCCGAGAAAATCGTCGGTAATATACGACAGGGCGCGTTCTTCAATGTGCAGCCTTTCGCTTGACGAGCTGCCGCCCGACATTTACGAAAAGACAAAAGTTTTCCATATAAGCAGCATAACGCTTGCAATAGACAAGCAGTTAAGAAAAACTGCGCTTGAGGCAATAAAACGCTTTCACGACGCAGGGGCTTTGATCTCATTCGACGTAAATTACAGGGCGTCGCTCTGGAGCGAGGAAGAGGCAAGGGAAGTCATAGAGAAAGTGTTCGGATACGTTGATTTTCTGTTTGTATCTGAGGAAACTTCGAGAAGAATGCTGCAAAGAACCGGCACGCTTGAAGAAATAATGAAGGGCTATGTAAACGATTACGGCTGTAAGCTTGTCGCAACCACGCGCAGAGAGGTAATATCTCCCATGCGCCACAATTTCAGCTCAAAGATATACTTTGACGGGCAGTTTTACGAGGAAGAGCCGTATAAGGATATAGAGGTAATAGACCGTATCGGCAGCGGAGACGCATATCTTGCCGGCGTCCTTTACGGGCTCATAAAGACCGGCGATATAAGACAGGCGCTTGAAATAGGCGACGCGTCGTCGGCGGTCAAGAATACCGTAATAGGCGATATGGCTGCAAGCGGAATAGATGAGATAATGAGCGTCGTCAAGTCGCATAAGGCTGTCGGACGTCAGGACGAAATGGTGAGGTAAAGTAAGTACTATGGATATATTCGATTACGCAAAAGAGAAGATAGTAACGGACGTTGCGGTAATAGGCGCGGGAACTGCCGGAGTGTTCGCCGCAATATCCGCGGCAAGATCGGGCGCGCAGACCGTGCTTGTCGAAAAAAACAGTATTCTCGGCGGAACGGTGACGGCGGCGTGCGTAAATTTCCCCGGGCTTTTCTTTGCATGGGGAAAACAGATAATATCGGGCCCGTGCTGGGAAGCTGTAAAGCGATGTGAAAATCTCGGCGGCGCGCATATTCCGCAAATATCCTATAAGCCCGTAAAACACTGGCACGAACAGATAACGCTAAACAGATTTGTATACGAGGCTGTCATATCGCAGATGTGCCGCGAAAGCAAAGTTGACGTAATTCTTAACGCTATGCCGTCTTATCTGCGCGAAACACAGGACGGCGTGCGGATTCTGGTCACGAGAAAGCAGGGACTTTGCGAAATATTTGCCAAAACCGTAATTGACGCCACGGGCGACGCAAACGCTGTAAGTATGTGCGGATACGAAACCGTAAAAAGTGAGGTTCAGCAGCCTGCAACACAGCAGAACCATATATCGGGATATGATTTTGAAAAGGCTGATACCGCGCAGATGTACGAAAAGTTTGACGGCGCGGGATTTCCCGAATATCTCACGTGCGAAAGGCTTGTAAACTATCTTAAATTTCATAAAATAGACGTGCATATTCCGTGCCGTAACGCAGATACATCGGAGGGAAAAACGGCAGCCGAGAGAAACTCTCTTGAACTGCTGCTTAAAATCTACTCCTTTTACAGAAGCATACGCGGACTTGAAAATCTGACCGTTGATTTTATCGCCGAAGAAACCGGAATACGCGAAAGCGCAAGAATTGTCGGAGAAACCGAAATAAGCGCCGAAGATTATCTTGACGGGAAGAATTATCCGGATTCCGTGTGCTATGCTTTTTATCCGATAGATCTTCATGTGAATACGGGAATAGAGCAGAGGTTTCTGAAAGAAGATACCGTCGGTAAAGTTCCGTACCGCGCGCTGCTGCCAAAAAACTCAAAACATATTATATGTGCCGGACGCTGCATATCCTCCGATAAATATGCAAACAGCGCCTTGAGAGTAGAGGCAGTGTGCATGGCGACAGGACAGGCGGCAGGCTGCGCCGCGGCAATAAGCGCAAAGCAGGATATATGCGTAAAAGACGTAAATTACGGCACGCTTTGCGAAAGTCTTGCCAAAATAGGCGCGATCGTGCCCGAAAGGCAGTGAAATACGTGGAAAAAGCGATAATCGAAACAAAACGCCTATATATGCGCCGCCTTGAGGAGTCGGATTTTGACGCGCTTTGCAGAACTCTCTGCGATAACGAAACAATGTACGCATATGAGGGCGCATTTGATAAACAAGAGACGCGCGAATGGCTTGACAGACAGCTTGCAAGGTACGAAAGATGGGGTTTCGGACTCCGGGCGGTGCTGCTTAAAGATACCGATACGTTCGTTGGGCAGTGCGGACTTACAATGCAGCCGCGGAAAGATAGCGCTTATAATAATTCTGCTGCGCGCAGGACTTCCGCTTGCCATGGGACTTGAATGCGGCGAAAAGTTGCTTACCGTCGCGGTGCTTTCGATAATTATTACGGCGCCCGTCGGCGCATTTATGATTGACCTTACATATAAGAAACTTCTTAAAAAGTCAGATGTACGGCAATGAAGGAGAAAAATATGGGTTTTACAAACAGGGAAATTCTTGATATTGCAATGAAACAGTCGGCAATTGAACTCGGCTGCGAACCGTCTGATTTTACCAAAAGCGAGAATGTCGCGGCAGTATCTAAATCCTCGCCCGATGCGAGAAAATATCTGACGACGCCGCACAATGCTCTTCCGTACGACTGCAATATTGTTTCATACGGAAACAACGTCGTTGCGGGCGCAAAAGAGAGTTATCTCCCGTTTGTCAAAGATTATATTGATAGATACGGCTTTCCGCACTGCTTTGAAACGCCGAGCATGCACGTTCTCGAAGAAAAATTTTCACCTTACGGCAAAAGCGTGTGTTTTATGGCAGAATATTTTTTGCCTGACGTCACAAAGATGCAGCTTTTTGACTGCGGATATGAGCTGAAGATTCTCGGACGCGCACAGTTTGAAAATCTGTATATCGACGAATGGAGCAACGCGATATGCATTGAAAGAAAACAGCTTGACGTGCTCGGTGTCGGCGCTTATGACGGTGAAAAGCTTGTCGGGCTTGCGGCTTGCTCGGCAGACTGCGAAAATATGTGGCAGATAGGAGTCGATGTGCTGCCGGAATACCGCAGAAAGAACGTTGCGTGCTCTGTCACATCTCACCTTGCAAAAGAGATTCTCGAACGCGGAAAAGTGCCGTTTTACTGCTCGGCGTGGTCAAATATCCGTTCTGTAAAGAATGCTGTCAAGTGCGGATTTTATCCTGCGTGGACTGAGCTTACGGTAAGGGATAAAGAACTTATAGAAATATTAAATTCAGACGATTGACAAAAATCATATAAGTACCCGTCCGCCGAAAGGCGGACGTTTTTTGCACATTTTGTCTTTTCGGGCAATAAAAAATTCCGCCGTAAGCGGAAAATGTAAGGGCTGTAACGTATGCTGCATTTGTACGCAAGGCGCTGTTTCGATGTAAACGGATATATTTCTGCTCACCGCATGGTATTTTGCGTTTGCATGGTAAATAATTTGCGGCAAAGCTGTTTGCGGAAAACGGCAAGAAAAAAGCACCTCATCAGAAGTGCTTTTCTGGTGGGGGAAGGTGGATTCGGACCACCGAAGTCAGAGACAACAGATTTACAGTCTGCCCCCTTTGGCCGCTCGGGAATTCCCCCGTATTTTATTGTATCTTTCAAAGCAAAAAAGCTTTGAATGGAGCTGGTGAAGGGAATCGAACCCCCAACCTGCTGATTACAAATCAGCTGCTCTGCCAATTGAGCTACACCAGCATTTCAGCCGTTTTATATCACGCAGCTTTAAGGTTTTTCTTGCCCTCTGCCCTGCGACGTATGATATTATATCACTTCGCGGTGCTTTTGTCAATACCTTTTTGCGATTTTTTTCGTACATTTGAAAAAAATTTATTCGCCGCCGCTTTGACACAGCTCCTTTATTATTTCAATGTAAGCAAAGACATGGCAATATCAATTTCGGAGGGGAAGTTTAATTTTTATTCAACTGATTTTGTAAAATACAATAATACATCATTTCTCGTAATGCCCGAAAAGGCATAAAAAAAGAAAGACATACCGTGTGTGCTTAATTGCGCATGGTTTGTCTTTTTGTTATAAAATATTAAAGTTTTCCCCGGAGTCTTTAAAGAAAATCTGACTTCGGGGAATGTTTTATTTTATTGATTGTCGGCTTGCTCAAGTATCTTCATAAATTCCTCGCCGGTAATGGTTTCCTTTTCGTAGAGGAACTTAGCAAGCTCGTCAAGCTTTTTGCGATCGTTTCTTAAGATTTCTACCGCCTTTTCGTGCTGCTTTCTTACGGTGTTTATAACTTCCGTGTCAATCTTTGTCTGGGTTTCAGCAGAGCAGGCAAGCGATGCGTCGCCGCCGAGATACTGATTTGTTACGTTTTCAAGCGCAACCATGTCAAAATCCGCGCTCATGCCGTAACGTGTTATCATTGCCCTTGCAAGGCGCGTTGCCTGTTCGATATCGTTGGAGGCGCCCGTGGTTACGGAATTGAATACGACCTCCTCGGCAGCGCGTCCGCCGGTAAGAGTTGCGATCTTGTTTTCAATCTCCTCTTTGCTCATCAGGTTGTGTTCGCCCTCTTCGACCTGCATTGTATATCCGAGCGCGCCGGAGGTTCTCGGAACTATCGTTATCTTCTGGACGGGTGCCGAATGCGACTGCCTTGCCGCGACAAGCGCATGACCTATTTCGTGATATGCGACTATCATCTTTTCCTTGTCGGTGAGAATAGCGTTTTTCTTCTGGTATCCTGCAATAACGGTTTCTATGCTTTCTTCAAGATCTTCTTCCGTTGCATACGGACGTCCGTCACGGACAGCACGCAGAGCAGCCTCGTTTACAATGTTTGCAAGCTCCGCACCCGACGCACCCGACGCCATTCTCGCAACTTTGTTGAAATCTACGTTCTGTTCAAGCTTGATCTTCTTTGCGTGTACTCTTAAAATCGCCTCTCTGCCCTTTAAGTCGGGAAGCTCGACCGGAACGCGCCTGTCAAAACGTCCGGGACGTGTAAGAGCCGGGTCAAGGGATTCGGGACGGTTTGTTGCGGCGAGAATTATAACGCCCGTGTTGTCCTCAAAGCCGTCCATTTCGGTAAGCAGCTGGTTTAAAGTCTGCTCGCGCTCGTCGTTTCCGCCTATCTGACCGTCGCGCTTTTTGCCTATCGCGTCTATTTCGTCGATAAATACTATACAGGGCGCTTTTTCCTTAGCCTGTCTGAACAGGTCGCGCACTTTGGACGCACCCATGCCGACGAACATCTCTACGAATTCCGAACCCGAAATTGAGAAAAACGGAACGTTGGATTCGCCTGCGACAGCCTTTGCAAGCATTGTTTTACCCGTGCCGGGAGGTCCTACGAGAAGTATGCCCTTTGGCATTGACGCGCCTATTTCGCGGTACTTTCCGGGATTGTGCAGATAGCTTACTATTTCGGCAAGGTTTTCCTTAGCCTCGTCCTCGCCCGCAACGTCGGAAAACTTTATGCCCTCCGTCGAGCTTACATATATTTTCGCATTGCTCTTGCCCATGCCGAACATCATGGAGTTGGGACCGCCTGCCTTGTCGGTCATCTTTTTCATCATATATTGACCGAGTGCGTAGAAAATCGCAAACGGGAGCACCCACGATATAAGAAAGCTTACGATGGGCGAAGTCTGCCGTACTATTTCGCTTGAAAATTCCGCGCCCGCACTGTGCAGTCTGTCAACGAGTCCGAGATCGTTTATTATGCCGGTTTCGTAGACGGTACTCTTGTCGTTTTTCGCTGTAAATACGATTTTGTTGTCCTGAATTTCAACTTTGTCTATTTCCTTGTTTTCCGTCATGGACATGAATGTGCCGTAATCCACTTCTTTTATGCGGCTTTCAAGCATATTAGGAAGCGCCAAGAAATTTATAGCCATTAAAATGCATAAAGCTATAATGTAGTAAAAATACAGCGGTTTTTTCGGGGTTTTGACCTCTTTCATAGTTTCACCGTTCTTTCGATTATTTGTTAATTTGCGTTACTTTACTATATTTTATACCGGATAGTTTCCAAAATCAACAACAACCGGTTAACATAAAGTAAATGCATACTGACAACTGTGTGAAAATGCGAATATAATGCAGAGTAAGGAGGAACGAAACATGAATATATGCGAGTGCAACATTCCGAGGTATCCGATTTCAAAACCCGATATTATGCCGTTTATGACGCTTTCGGACAGATTTTACGAAACGCCGGGAAAAGACGGAATAACGCCGCGTCAGCTAATAAAGGCGTACGGACTGCCGATAAAAAAATATGATAAAAAGCTGAAAATTGCAATGATAGAGGCTTTTGGCAACGAAACGCTCGGTGACGACCTTGACGTTTTCTGCGATTTTTTCGGAATACGCAAAAACACCGTAAACATTCACTTTCCGTCGGGCAGGAATGCAAAATCAAATGACGAGTGGATCGCTGAATCGTCGCTTGACGTACAGTGGGTAAACGCGCTGTGCCCGGAACAGGAGCTGCACGCCGTGTTTTCGTATGACGGCAGCTTTGAGAGAATGTACGAGGCGGTAAGGTATGCGTCGGAGGAAATACGCGCCGACATTGTGCTTATGTGTTTCGGAACGGGCGAATTTCTGTCGCAGGGCGAGATAAGCGCATATTTCAAGAACAGCAAAAGCGTGTTTGTGTCGGCGGCAGGGGATACGGGAGGAAATGTGTTCTTTCCGGCAAGCTCGTCGGGAGTTATAAGCGTCGGAGGAAGTACGTGCGAGATGAGTGCGGACGGCAGAATGATAACACGTCAGCGTGCATGGAGATACGGCGGAGGAGGAAAAAGCAGATATGAGCAAATACCGTATTTTCAGAAAGCTTTTTCGCCGATAGAGAGTATGTCGGAGGGTTTCCGCGCGCTGCCCGACGTCTGCTTTTATGCCGAAACCAACCCCGGTGCTTTTGTGTACATATCGAAACCGTCTTATGACCGTGACGTCACAGGCGGCTGGACAACGTCCGGAGGAACAAGCCTTGCGGCGTCGTGTATGTGTGCTCTGTGCGCGCATATACTGCTGTCAGAACCGTTGGGACTTGAAAAAAACAGACTTTTGCCGTATCTGTATGCCTGTGCCGGAGCGTCGTTCTATAATGAGCCGCAGTATTACTTTGACGACGTAAAAACAGGCTCCAACGGCAAATATTCCGCAAAAATCGGCTGGGATTTCTGCACGGGGCTTGGAAGCCCTGTCGCAAGGCAATTGATTTTAGGGTAAAAATCCGACTTTTTTACTGTAAAAATCCGACTTGTTTTTCAAATCTGTTGACAAAGAGTTTTACATATGGTAATGTTATTTTATGATAAAAAATTATCGGAAAAATTATACAAAAATCCGATTGTTAAAAAATAAAAGTGAGGAGCATTATCATGATAAGACTTAACAGAGACGAACTCCGCGACAAGATCTACGCGTGCTGGCTCGGCAAGAACATAGGCGGCACTCTCGGCACTCCGTTTGAAGGACAGAGAAAAGTTCAGGATATAAAGGGATTCAATTCCGAACCCGGAAATCCGCTTCCCAACGACGACCTTGACCTTCAGCTCGTATGGCTCGCTGCAGTCAGAAGAGAGGGCGGCCCGAACAAGATCGACGCAAAGGTTCTCGGAGAATACTGGATGGAATACATAACTCCCTACTGGAACGAGTACGGCGTCTGCAAGGGCAATATGGCACACGGACTCGTAGCCCCCATGTGCGGCGAGTACAAGAACTCATGGAAGCACTCCAACGGCGCATGGATAAGAACCGAGATCTGGGCTACCATGTTCCCGGCAAACGTTGAAAAGGCAATTTACTACGCATATCAGGATTCCTGCGTTGACCACGGCGTGGGAGAGGGCACATACGCGGCTATATTCGTAGCGGCGCTCGAAAGCGCGGCATTTATAGTAAAGGATATAAGAGAGCTTATCAACATAGGTCTTTCAAAGATCCCGGAAACCTGCCGTTTCTATAAGTACATAACGACTGCCGTTGAATGTTACGATAACAAAAAGACATGGCGCGAAGCTCGCGAGATCATCACCGACATGACTCTTGCCGATAAGGAACTCGGCTGGTTCCAGGCTCCCGCAAATGTAGCATATGCGGTAATCGGTCTGCTTTACGGCGAAGGTGATTTCAAGCAGTCGCTTATAATTGCGGTAAACTGCGGCGACGATACCGACTGCACCGGCGCTACCGTAGGCTCTGTTCTCGGTATTCTCGGCGGAACAAAGGTTGTGCCGAAAGACTGGCAGGAATATATCGGCGACAAGATAGTTACCGTTGCTATCGGACGCGGTTCTCTCTACGACGTACCGCCGACCTGTACAGAGCTTACAAACAGAGTTATCGAACAGCATAAGATAACGGGTGTAAACTATACCGACGGAGCTGACGAATTCACCGCAGAGGACATTGAGGCGTTCAAGGGACGCGCATTTGCAGATATGCTCGGCAAGCGCACCGAATACTTCTTTGAACATGACTTTACAACTTCGCACGTTGTTGTGGAATACGACCACGCTCCCGATATAAGACCTTGCGGAACAATCGGCGTAAAGCTCACCATTTCAAAGAAGCTTTCAAGCCAGAAGCACTACTGCATAAGATTTTTACTTCCCGAAGGCTGGAAAGCAGAGGGCAATATGAACGTCGATGACAATGAAGACAGAAACGGCATTCCCGCAGTTTCCGAATATGTCATCACCGCAGGCGAACACGTTGAGTCCAAGAACAGAGGCGTAATCGAGATTACCTGCGAAGGCAGAGCAGAGGTTGCTCTTATGCCGCTTGTTTTCTTCGGTTAATTTGATTTTTACATAAAAAAGCATAAAAATACAGTCCGGTATGGTTTTGATTTCCGTATCGGACTGTTGTTGTTTTGATGGTTTATTATTGATCTGCGAGTATCTCGCCGAGCTTTCCGTCGGGAGTTTTGAAAACTACAATGGTTTTGTATTCGCCTTTAATGTACATGGAATTTTTGTAAACTCCGTCAAAGACCATGCCGCACTTTTTCATAACGCTCATCGATGCGTTGTTGCCCTCTATCATCTTTGCAAAATATCCGACAAGACCAAAAGTTTCCGCGCCGAATTTCATTATTCTCCTTGCGGCTTCGGGAGCATATCCGTGTCCGTGGCATTCCTTTGCGATAACATATCCTATTTCGGCTTTTCTTTCGTCGAAATCAAACGATGTGTAGCCGCACGTGCCTATAAACCGTCCGTTTTCCTTTAATGTTACGCCCCAGTCATTGAATACTCCGGCGTCGTACTTTTTTTGCAGCAGTTTTATGTATCTCTCGGTCTCCTTCAGGCTCGAATGGCATGACCAGGTGAGATATTTCGTAATGTCGGGATCGCTTGCGTATGCGTACATATCCTGCGCGTTTTCGGGGACTATCTTTTTCAGTATAAGCCTCGGCGTTTCAAGCACCGGAGGATTTGCAAACACCTGTTTTACGCTACTTTCAAGCTTTTTTGACGGGCTTTTGAATAAATCTGACAATGACATCGAAAACTTCCTCTTTGCATTTCATATTAGACCATTATAATACCGTGTCCGCACTTTTTCAAGTGTTACTTTTAAAATTCGAGTATGTTTTTTAAACGGATTTTTGTAAATTATTGTTAAATTGTCTAAATATCAATATTTTTATATTGACAGAAAAGGGAGAATATGGTATAATTTTGTCAGAAAGTATGTGGAACGGACGTGATTTTGTTTGAATCGAACCTGCATAGACTTCCCGGATTTTGAGTATAATTTTAAAAATTACGATATAATATTGCTCAATGTAATGCACGATCCGCCAAGGAACCCATGGGCGGTAGAGCCGCACAGCCATACGGGGTTTGAATTTCATTTTGTAACCTCCGGAAAGGGCAGGCTTTGTTTAAACGGCGCGGAACATATGCTTTCCGAGGACGTGTTTTACATAACGGGGCCGGACGTCATACATTCTCAGACTTCGGAAAACGAGGGTTCTCAGGAGGAATACGGATTTACGCTTGATATAAGCAGCAAGGGAGAACCTGAAACGGAATTTGAATCGCTGCTTGAGAACATAGTACGCAATCCCGACTTTTTCACAAAGCGAAAGACCGACGGCGGCGTTATATGCCGCGCGATAATAGAGGAAGCAAAGAAAAAAGAAACGGGTTTTCGCGAGAAGATAGGCTGTCTGCTCTGCGCGCTGCTTACGGATATAGGAAGAATCGTCGGAAATACGGGAAATTCGCTGTACTCGGGCACGGTAAATGCAAGAGTAAACCGCATAAGAGTGCTCGACGATTTTCTGAGACGTTACAGAGGAAATATTTCTTCGTCGGAAATTGCCGGAAAACTCAACATCAGCAAAAGACAGCTCAGCCGCATTATAAGAACGCAGTATAACATGACGCTTACCGAAAAAATCAACCAGATGCGCGTGGAGTATGCAAAAACGCTGCTTGTGTCGTCAAGAATGAGCGTAAATAAGATCTCGGAGCTTTCGGGATTTACGTCGGCACAGTATTTCTGCCGTATTTTCGGAAAGCTTACGGGACTTACCCCTGCGTCGTACAGAAAAAGCAGAGTCGCGGACGCGGAGTTCTGATCGAATAATTAAAACGTAAAAACAGCACAGAGAGGTAAAATTCCCTGTGCTTTAATATTTATACCGCTTGTTTCAGAGCAATATGCAGATAAGTCCGTTTGAGCCTTCGTTGATAATTCTCTGAAGCGTGTCGGCAAGCTTCATCTGCGCGTCGTGCGGCATATGGGCAAGCTTTGCATTAAGACCTTCTCCGACAAGCTCGTGCAGCGTTTTTCCGAACATATTTGATTCCCAGATCTTTGCCGGATCTTCTTCAAATTCTTTGAGTAAGAATTTTACCATGTCCTCCGACTGTTTTTCGCTGCCGACAATGGGACTTACTTCCGCCTTTATGTCCGCCTTTATCATGTGGATTGACGGCGCAGACGCTTTGAGCCTTACTCCGTAGCCGCCTGCCTGCTTTACAATTTCGGGTTCTTCGAGAGTAAGATCCTCTACCGACGGCGTAACAATGCCGTAGCCCGTCTGTTCGACTTCTTCGAGGGCCTTTGCCATCTTGTCGTACTTGTGCTTTGCCGCGGCAAGCTCCGTCATTATGCGTATGAGAGATTCTTCGCCGTCTATTTCAAAGCCTGTTTCGTCGCCGAGAATACTGTAAAACAGCTTGTCGGGAACTTCTATTTTGAGATTTCCGCTGCCCGTTGCAAGGTCAACGTTCTTTACGTGTATGACCGTGCCGAATTCGTCCTCCGAAACCTCGTTAAACGCGGGGCTTATCTCTCCGACCTTTTCGATGCCCGACGCACGTTCGGATATGCCGTCTATTAGCTGCTTGTATAAAGGGTGATCCCTGTTCATTGCGCTTACCCAGCCGGGAATGTCGAATACAAGCTTTCTTACGGGAAATTCCGACAGCGTCATTTCGAGTATGTTTTCTATGTCGTTTTCGTCAAGCTCAAGACAGTTGACAAGCGCTACCGGAACGGCGTATTCTTCTTCAAGACTGTTTGCGAGAGCGTGAGCCTCGTCGCTTTGCGGCTGAGCCGAGTTCAATACTATTACAAACGGCTTTGAACGCTCTTTCAGTTCGTCAACAACGCGCTTTTCGGCGTCAACGTAATTTTCGCGCGGAATTTCTCCGATAGTACCGTCGGTCGTGACGAGTATTCCTATTGTCGAATGTTCGCTTATTACTTTGTGAGTGCCTGTTTCGGCGGCTTTTTCAAAAGGCATGGGCTCGTCAGACCACGGCGTCATTACCATGCGCGGCTTATCCTCTTCGACAAGTCCCATGGCTCCGGGAACTATGTAGCCTACGCAGTCTATCATCTTGACTTTAAAATGAGTGTTGTCGGGAAGATTTACTTCCGCCGCCTGTTCGGGAACGAATTTGGGTTCTGTTGTCATAACTGTTTTTCCTGCGGCGCTCTGCGGCAGAGAGTCGTTTGTGCGGCTTCTCGAAAAGTCGTCCGGCATATTAGGAAGCACCAGCGTATCCATGAATTTCTTTATAAATGTTGACTTTCCGGTTCTTACCGGGCCTACTACGCCGATGTATATTTCTCCGCCGGTTCTTGTGGCTATATCCTCATAAAGCGATTTACCAAAAGACATGATTTTTACCTCCGGTATTGTTTTGGTGTTTGTACATTTTACGCAGCTTTCACGGAGTTTAGAACCTTTTTGCGCTTTTAAAAATGCGGCGGCACTTTTTTAATAAGGTTTACCTTATAATACATATATCGTGGCTGATTGTGTATTGTTATATAAGTTAAGACGTATTATAATGAAACCGAAAGGTATAAATACCGAATTTTTATGAAAGCTGGTGCAAATAATATGGAAAAAACTCTCAAAGTGATACTCATAGGTGCGGGCGGCAGAGGAAGAGGCTATACCGATATTATGAAAAGGGCGGACGGTAGGTTCGAGGTTGTTGCCGTCGCCGAGCCGATCGATGAAAGAAGAAACTACATAAAGCAAAAGTGGAATCTTCCCGACAGCGCGTGCTTTACGGACTATAAACCGCTGCTTGAAAAGCCGAAATTCGCGGACGTTGCCTTAATATGCACTATGGACAGAATGCACACAGAGCCTGCGCTTGCGGCAATGGAGAAAAAGTACGATCTGCTGCTTGAAAAGCCTGCGGCACCGACTCCCGAAGAATGTCTTAAGATAAAGGAGAGCGCACAGAGAAACGGCGTAAAGGTGCTTGTGTGCCACGTTCTGAGATATACGGATTTTTATACGAAGATAAAGGAAACCATAGACAGCGGAAAAATCGGCACCGTCATGTCCGTCCATGCAGCCGAGTGCGTCGGAAACACGCATCAGTCGCACAGCTTTGTCAGAGGAAACTGGGGCAACAGCGAGAAAAGCTCATGCATGATACTCCAGAAATGCTGCCACGACATGGATATTCTGCAATGGCTCATCGGCAGAAAGTGCAAAAATGTGCAGTCTTTCGGTTCGCTTACATATTTTACGCGCGAAAACGCTCCCGAAGGCTCTCCCGATTACTGCTATCAGGGCTGTCCCGCAGGAGATACCTGCCCGTATAACGCGGTAAAACTTTATTATGAGGAAAAGACCAACTGGTTCAGACGCGTCGCGGCAAAAAGTCCGAATCCGACAGATGACGATATTATGGAAGCTATAAAGACCACGCAGTTCGGCAAATGCGTCTTTAAATGCGATAACAACGTCGTTGACCATCAGGTGGTAAACCTTGAATTTGACGGCGGGGCCGTCGTGTCGTTCAATATGTGCGCATTTAACGAGGGCGGAAGAAGTCTTAAAATTATGGGCACAAAGGGCGAGATCACGGCGTATATGGACAAAAAGACGTTTGATTTGTTCGACTTTGAAACAAGGACTCACACGGCGGTTGATATTACCGACAGGAATCTTGACCAGTCGATAGTCGGCGGACACGGCGGAGGAGACGAGGGCATAATAGACGCGCTGTACAGATATGAGTGCGGACTGCATACCGATTCAAAGCTCAGCGAGATAGGTATTTCCGTCGAAAACCATATGATAGCTTTCGCCGCGGAGAAATCGAGACTGACCGGAAAAGTAGTCTCTCCCGACGAGATAATGCAGAGCGCGCGGTAAAAACAAATATATAAACATGAGAGTGCCGTTTTAAGATTTTACGGCGCTCTTTTTTTGTGCGTTCCGACAAAGTTTAAAAATTAACCCTTTACATTTGCGGCGTTGTGTGGTATTATATTTGTGTATAATTGTGCCGTACTGTACGGTTCTCGCGCATATGTGCGAAATTCTCGATGAAACAGAGGAATGTTATGCCGCAGAAAATCAATATACGCGGAGTTTACTTCGATAACGTCACAAAGGACGAGGCGTTTGAAAGAGTAAAGGAGCTTATAAGGGACGATTCAAAAGTTTCGGTAATGTATACGCCGAATTCCGAGATAGTTCAGTGCTGTATAGACGACGAAAGTATGTACAGCGTAATAAACTCGGCGGATCTGATTATTCCCGACGGAATAGGCGTCGTATACGCGTCAAAGATACTCGGCACGCCGCTTAAGCAAAAGGTTGCAGGCGTCGAAACGGCGGATCTTATCGCCGAATACGCAAGCAAGACCGGAGACGGCATATTTATCTTCGGCGGAGGCAAGGCAACGTCTGAAAGACCGTGCGTTGCGAGACTTGCCGCGGATAAGCTCTGCGAAAAATATCCGGGACTGGTAATAAGCGGAGTGCGCGACGGATACTTTTCGGACGCCGACAATCAGAGCATAGCCGACGAAATAAACGCGTCTGGCGCAAAAATACTTTTCGTATGCCTCGGTGCGCCGAAACAGGAAAAGTGGATATACGATAACCGTGATAAACTTAAAGTAAGCTTTGCAGCGGGACTCGGAGGAAGCGTGGACGTGTTCGCAGGAACCGTAAAGCGTGCGCCGGACTTTTTCGTAAAGACAAACCTCGAATGGTTTTACAGACTGATAAAGCAGCCGACAAGAGCAGGGCGTATGATGAATCTGCCGAGATTTCTTTTCGGTACGGTAATACACAAAAACAGGGGTCATGAGGGCTGATGCTCATTAAAAAGCTCGAAACCCGTAATTACCGCAATCTTACCGGAACTCTGCCGCCTCTTTCCGACGGAATAAACGTGCTGTGCGGTCAAAATGCCGCGGGCAAGACAAATACGCTTGAAGCTATGTTCTTGTTTGCCTGTGCAAAAAGTTTCAGAACAAGCAGGGAAAAAGAGCTTATAAGCAGAGGCGCAGAATCGGCGGACGTGCAGATGACGCTGCAAAAGGGCGCAAATCTGCGTCATATGTCGGTAAATTACACCGGGAACGGGGCGTCGGTAACAAAGCATATGAGCGTTGACGGGTTTGCAGTTCAAAAGACGTCGGAGTTTTTGGGCATTTTCAGAGCCGTGCTTTTTACGCCGGATCATCTGAGCCTTGTAAAGGGCGGACCCGAAGAACGGCGTAAGCTTACAGACCTTGCGCTGTGTCAGATAAGACCGCGATACGTTTCGGCGCTCAATGAATATGAAAAGGTGCTTTCCCAGAGAAACGCCTATCTCAAAAAGCTGAAAATTTCGGGTACAGCGCCCGATAAGGATTACATCACGGTGCTTTCCGAACAGCTCTCCGATGCCGCTGCCGTCGTTGCAAGACAGAGATGTATGTTCTGCGACAAGCTTTCGGAAATTGCGGGAAATATGTATTCGCAGCTTACGGGCGAAAAGGAAAAATTATGCGTCAAATATTCGGGTTTTGCCGAAACGCAGAATTTATATGATGAAAAAACGGCGTCAAAAATTCTCTGCGGAGTGTACGAAAAGAGTCTGCAAAGCGATCTGTCGCTCGGAAGAACCTTTCACGGACCGCACAGAGATGAGCTTATGATATATATTGCAAAAGACGAAAGAGCGGCGTCGGCGACCTTAAATCCCGACAAGACCGATGATGACGGCAAGCTTGCAAGGCTTACCGAGTGGGCTGCGCGTTCGTTCGGATCTCAGGGACAGCAGAGAAGCGCCGTGCTTGCGATAAAGCTTGCGGAGGGCGAAATAATAAAGGAACTTACGGGAGAATATCCGGTGTTTCTGCTCGACGATCTTTTCAGCGAGCTTGACTCGGAGCGCAGAGAACGGCTTTCCGAACTGCTTTCGGGAAAACAGACCGTCATAACCTGCTGCGACGTTTCGCACTTGCCGAAAAACGCGGGGTTAAACCTGATTCACGTTGAAAACGGCAGGTATAAACAGGCTTTATAAAGCCCGATAACAAAAATATGCATTTACGGATGTGATACTGTGACTGAAAATAAAAATCCGCTTATAAATATCGGCGGTGTTTATATTCTGCCGAAAGACGAGATACTCGGCGTGTTCGACCTTGATACCGCAAGCACGGGTACAGATACAAAACGGTTTCTGTCGGCTGCGGAAAAGTCTGGCAGGGCATATGTTGCCGGAAACGATCTGCCTAAGGCTTTCGTGCTTTGCGCAAAGGGAAGAAAAGAGCTTGTGTATATAACGACGCTCTCTTCTTTGACGCTTGAAAGCCGCTGGAGAAGGCAGTCAAAGCATCTGTAATAATTTATACTGAAGATAAATCCAAAAAAGCCGGTGTGCCTAAAGCAATCCGGAACGACAAGGAGTAAACTGATACAATGTTAGAACAAAACGGTGTAAACACAAACAATCTCGACGAAAACGATTTTACCGACGGAGTTTCGGCTTCCGACAGCGCTGTCGATTCGTCGGCACATAAATACGACGACAGCCAGATACAGGTTCTCGAAGGACTTGAGGCGGTCAGAAAAAGACCGGGTATGTATATCGGCTCTACGTCGGTAAGAGGTCTGCACCATCTTATATACGAAATAGTCGATAACTCGATAGACGAGGCTCTTGCCGGAATATGCACCAAGATAACCGTAACGCTGCACGAGGACAATTCCGTATCCGTGCGCGATAACGGACGAGGAATCCCGTCGGGCATACACCCGAAAATGGGCATACCTACGATAGAAGTCGTGTTTACGGTACTCCATGCCGGCGGTAAATTCGGCGGCGACGGATATAAAATTTCCGGAGGTCTGCACGGCGTCGGCGCGTCTGTCGTAAACGCACTTTCCGAGTGGACGGAAATAGTAAACTGCCATGACGGAAGAAAGTTTACCGAACGCTTTGAACGCGGTGCTGTTGCAAGACCTATAAAGGACGAGGGACCGACCGACGAGCATGGACTGTATGTGCGTTTCAAACCAGATCCCGAAATATTCGAGGAACTTATATTCGATTACGATACCGTTCTGACAAGACTGCGCGAACAGGCATTTCTTAATGCCGGACTTGAAATAGAGCTTGTCGATCTTCGTCCGCAGACGGAACAGCACGTTCCCGAAATACTCGGAGACGAGGGCACGCTGTCCGACGAAGCAAGCGACGATGCGGATATTTCAGATGATGAGGATCTGAGCGAAAGCGAGCGCGACAGGGAACTTTCTCTTGAGGAAAACGTTCCGCACGAACACGCTCCGCATGAGAAAAAGACGACTCTTTGCTTTGAGGGCGGCATACGTTCGTTCGTAGAATTTCTCAATGCGAAAAAGCATACCACAATGCTGCATGAGAACGTAATCTATATTGCCGGAAAGAAAAACAACGTTTCCTGCGAGATAGCGTTCCAGTATAACGCGTCATATAACGAAACGCTCATAACTTTTGCTAACAATATAAATACCATTGAGGGCGGAACGCATGAAACGGGATTCAAGAACGCCCTTACAAAGATACTCAATGACTATGCGAGAAAATACGGCTATCTTAAAGCCGACGACAAGAACCTGTCGGGCGAGGACGTCAGGGAAGGCATATGCGCGATAGTAAGCGTAAAGCTTCCCGAAGCTCAGTTTGAGGGACAGACAAAGAGCAAACTCGGAAACGCCGATATAAGACCGTTTGTCGAGACTCTCATGCAGGAAAAGCTGTCGGAATATTTTGAAGAAAATCCGGCTGTCGGAAAGATAGTCATAGAAAAGGCAAAACAGGCGTCCCGTGCGAGAGAGGCTGCAAGACGCGCAAGAGAACTTACGCGAAAGACTGCTCTTGACAGAACGTCACTTCCCGGAAAGCTTGCGGATTGCCGCAGCAAGGACGTAAACGAGTCCGAACTGTTCCTTGTCGAGGGAGATTCCGCAGGAGGTACCGCAAAGGACGGCAGAGACAGCCGTTATCAGGCCATACTTCCTATGAGAGGTAAGATTCTTAATGTTGAAAAGGCGCGTCTTGATAAGGTTTTCTCGTCGGATCAGATAAAGCCTATCATTATTGCACTCGGCTGCGGCGTCGGCGAAGAATTCAATATTGATAAACTGCGCTACGGCAAGATAATCATAATGGCGGATGCCGATGTTGACGGCGCTCATATAAAAACGCTGCTCCTGACGCTGTTCTTCCGTCATATGAGACCGCTTGTAGAACAGGGACATATCTTCTGCGCAATGCCTCCGCTTTATAAAGTGTTTAAGGGTAAACAGCAGAGATACGCTTTCTCAGATGAAGAAAGAGATATGTATATTGAAGAACTCGGCGGCAATAACGTCGAAGCCGAACGCTATAAAGGTCTCGGTGAAATGGACGCAGATCAGCTCTGGGAAACTACTATGGATCCCGAAAGAAGAACACTGCTGCGCGTTGATGTTGAGGACGCTATCCGCGCTGATGAAACTTTCTCCCTCCTTATGGGTGAAAAGGTTGAACCCAGACGCGATTTTATCCAACGCAACGCTAAATACGTAACCAATCTCGACTTTTAAGGAGTACGAAAGAGAACGCGCTTTCTTTTTAAAAAGAAAGCTGCAAAGAAAACAATAGCCCCTAAATTAAAAAAAGGCTATGGGATACTCTCTGCTGCCGGCTTGTGCCGTCAGCCACCAAAAGTCGGGCGGCTGATTCAAATCTGAACAGGTGCGTGAGTAAACTATGGAAATTGTGTACGGACGATAACCTTGAAAAGTGAAACCATTTTGCGACAGCGCAATAAAGTAAAAAAATTACTTTGTACCGGCAAAACAGAACCGAATTTTTACTTCGCGCCACCAAAACATAAAACTAAAATTCAGCAAAGTCATCTCGCGATAGCGAGCTGGGCAGAAAAGTTTGTCCTGTTGACTGTCGGAGAATATAAAAAATAACACTTTTTCCGAAATAGTTTGAGTTTGTACAAACCCCATTATCGAGCAGTGCGGAGCATCTGCGAGCGAAGATGGTAAACTTCGGAGGTGCTTGGAAGTTTTACCGACGATAGTTAGATGTGTGGAAGTGTAGCCACGCTTTTGCGGCGGCGTTTGAGCCGCGAAAATCTTTTGCCCGTCTTTTCGATTCCGAAAAGCGGAGATATAGGGTTGCACATGGCAGTGAATTAACTTTTTCCACCCAAATAGTCCCACCCCCTAAAAAATAAATATTTACTCAGTGTTCACATTTGCCCTTGTTTACCTGTTGACAAAAAGAACTTTGCAGTGTATAATAATTCTGTTACTGTCAAGGAGCATATCGCTTGTGCGACAGTAAAAGACGCGGAGGAATAAAAAACCGTGAAAATCGACGTTTCAAAAATATATAACGGCGAGACAAAAGAAATTCCGTTTGATTTCTGCCTTGAGCCTGAACTTATGAATCAGGCTGACGCAACGTTCTCCGGACCCGTAAAGGTAAAGGGAAGAGTTTTTGAACAGGCGGACGGAAGAAATAATACCGATAGCTTTATCTGTCTTGAAATGAAGCTTACCGGAGAGTACGCATCTGTTTGTGCGAGATGCGCTAAAGACGTAACAAAGACTTTTGATATAGACGCACGCTTCGGCGTGGCAAAGAAGATTTCAGACGAGAGTACCGACTATGTGGAGGCTCCTGGAGGAGTTTTGGACGTGGGAGAGACGGCGAGAACCGTTTTTTACCTCGAATTTCCGTCAAAGGTGCTCTGCCGCGAGGACTGTAAAGGTCTTTGCCCGGTCTGCGGAACCGACCTCAATTTCGGCACATGCTCCTGTAAGCCGGAAAAAAAGAGTAATAAAGGTCTTGCGGATTTGAAAAAACTTCTTGACAACCGCGAAGAAAAGTAGTACAATAGTCTTTGCTTTGAATTAGTAACTAAAAATAATACAAGATTTAGGAGGTGCCGTAAAAATGGCAGTACCGAAGAGAAAGGTCTCCAAGGCGAGACGCGACAAGAGACGCAGCAATGTTTGGAAGCTCGGCTTGCCCGGCATGACAAAGTGCCCTAAGTGCGGAGAGTTTATTCTGTCTCACAGAGTTTGCAAGAACTGCGGAACATATGCCGGCAAGGAATACATTTCCACAGAGACCAAGGCAACTGAGGCGTAAGCTTGAATTTGCGCATAAAGGTGTCTAAAAAAAGCGAAAATAAGGGAAGGTTTTGCCGAAATTTGTGCAAGTCCTTCCTTTTTGCTTTGTTTGGCAATAAAATTCACGGAGACGGCGCTTTATGGTAAAAATTGCAAAGGTAAATAAAAATTCAATAGCCGAAAAACATAAAATATTGCCCGGCGACGTAATTGTTTCGATAAACGGAAACGATATTAACGATGTTCTTGACTATCGTTTCTATATTACCGAAAAGAAACTGATAATTGTGCTTGAACGCCGCGGAGAACCGATTGAGATAACCGTAAAAAAGCCGCAGTATGATGATCTCGGGCTTGATTTCGATACCTATCTCATGGACGAAAAGCACTCGTGTAAGAATAAGTGCGTGTTCTGCTTTATAGACCAGAATCCGCCGGGTATGCGCGAACAGTGCTATTTCAAGGACGACGATTCGAGAATGTCGTTTTTCTACGGAAACTACGTAACGCTTACCAATATGAAGCGCGAAGAAGTGGACAGGCTTGTGAAAATGCGTATAAGCCCGATAAATATTTCGGTGCATACCACAAACCCCGAACTTCGCTGTAAAATGATGAATAACCGCTTTGCCGGACAGAGTCTTGAATATTTAAAAGTGTTCAAGGACGGCGGAATATATATGAACTGTCAGATAGTTCTCTGTAAAGGTCTCAACGACGGCAAAGAGCTTGAAAGAACGCTCGACGATCTGTCGGAGTATTTCCCGTATGTCGAAAGCATCGCGGTCGTGCCGTCGGGACTTACAAAGTACAGAGACGGTCTTTATCCTCTCGAACCTTTCGGAAAGCAGGACGCAAGAGACGTTATCGCACTTGTTGACAGAAAGAGAAACGAGTTTATGGAAAAGTTCGGAATGTACTTTGTCCAGTGCTCGGACGAATGGTATCTCACGGCGGAAATGGATCTGCCGGGCGAGGATTATTACGACGGCTATCCTCAGCTTGATAACGGCGTCGGACTGATACGCAATCAGTGCGAAGAAACGGAAATGCGTATAGAAGAATTAAAGGACGAGGGATTTGTCCTTGAAAATAAGCGCGTGGTTTCGTCGGTGACGGGCGTCAGCGCATATGATTCCATAAGTAAGATGGGCAAGCTGCTTGAAGAAAATTTCGACGGGCTTGAATACCATGTCTACCGCGCCGTGAATAACTTTTTCGGTCATACCATAACCGTCAGCGGACTGCTTACGGGACAGGATCTCTATGAGCAGCTTAAAGATAAGGAACTCGGACAGGAGCTTATAATCCCCGACGTTATGCTGAGATATGAAAAGGACTTGTTTCTCGATAATATGTCGGTAGATGAGCTTTCGGAAAAGCTCGGCGTAAAAATAGTGCCGGTAAGACCGGGCGGAGACGCGTTTGTTGACGCTGTGCTCGGAATATACGAATAAATTTTGGAAAATCCCCGGAACGGAGAGATAAAATAATGTCAAAACCAATAATAGCAATAGTCGGCAGACCGAATGTCGGCAAAAGCACCTTTTTCAATAAGGTTGCCGGAAAGAGAATAGCCATAGTAGAGGATACTCCCGGCGTTACGCGCGACAGACTGTATTTTGAAGTCGAGTGGTGCGGAAAAAAGATGATGATGATAGATACCGGAGGTATCGAACCTGACACAAACGACGTAATCATGTCGCATATAAAGGCTCAGGCGCAGATAGCAATAGACAGCGCCGACGTTATAATCTTTATGACGGATATAAGGAGCGGGCTTACCGCGGACGACAGGGAGATAGGAACGTTCTTGAGAAAATCCGGCAAACCTGTCGTGCTCTGCGTAAATAAGGTGGATTCTATCGGCGCGCCTCCGCCGGAAATATATGAATTTTATGAACTCGGTCTTGGAGATCCGTATGCCGTAAGCTCGGTTCACGGAAGCGGCACGGGAGATGTGCTTGACAGGGTTTGTGAGCTTATGCCCGAACAGACCGAGGAGGAGACCGACGACGATTCCGTAAAAGTAGCTGTAATCGGCAGACCGAACGCCGGTAAAAGCTCGCTTGTCAATTATATTCTCGGTGCAAAGAGAATGATAGTTTCGGACGTTGCAGGTACTACAAGAGACGCTATCGACTCCGAGGTTGAGAATAAGTTCGGAAAATATGTCTTTATAGATACAGCCGGTATTCGCAAAACCGGAAAGCTTACAGACAATATTGAAAGATACAGCGTGCTGAGAGCCGAAATGGCGGTCGAACGCGCAGATGTCTGCCTTGTTGTAATCGACGCAACGGAGGGCGTTACAGCACAGGACGAAAGAGTTGCCGGTATCGCTCATGAAAGCGGTAAGGCTGTCATCATAGTTATTAATAAGTGGGATCTTGTCGAGAAAGATACCCATACAATGGACGAGTACAGAAAAGATGTGTATGCCGCACTGTCCTATATGACTTATGCGCCTATACTCTTTATTTCCGCTAAGACAGGTCAGAGAGTGGATCGCGTTTATGAGCTTATAAATTACGTTAATGACCAAAGCTCTATGAGAATATCTACCGGTATGCTTAATGATGTCCTCGCCGACGCAACTACACGCGTTCAGCCTCCGACGGATAAGGGTAAACGCCTTAAAATCTATTATATGACTCAGACCGGCGTTAAGGCTCCTACTTTCGTGCTGTTCGTTAATAATGCTGAACTCTTCCATTTCTCTTATCAGAGATATATCGAAAATAAACTCCGTGAAGTCTTTGGCTTTGAGGGTACTCCCATTAAACTCGTTATCCGCGAAAAAGGCGGCGACGAAAATTAAGGGTACGAAGGAGTACGGGAATACGCGAAGGAGAACGCGCTTTCTTTTTAAAAAGAAAGCTGCAAAGAAAACACTGGCCCTTAATTTAGAAAAAAGTTGTGGGATACTCTCTGCCGCCGGCTTGTACCGTTCGCAGTCGAACAGC
>ERZ835980.415-NODE-415-length-60106-cov-4.677441_pt1 | contig 60106 bp, 46 predicted proteins | sample MGYA00519943_ERZ835980 | MGnify/ENA primary metagenome ERZ835980 (study PRJEB31850, sample SAMEA3708791) | human gut metagenome | biome: human gut; feature: human-associated habitat; material: faeces | place: China | collected 2014 ... | reverse complement strand
CTTTTTCCATCGGGAGAAGCACCGCCGAGCGCCGTCAGCGCGCGCACGGTGTCGTGCGTACCGAGAAAGTTCATGAGAGAATTTGCCACCTCGCGCGGATAATGCGTATATATCCGCTTTGCCTCCGCTTTCAGCGCGTCCGCATTTCCGTAGCGGATATAGGCTATGACGGCGTTTTTCATCGGGTAGTTCATCACGCTGTCAAGCTCGCCGCCGCGGAAATATTTTTTGCGCTTCGAATACGAAATCTTATTCGAAGCGTCCTCCCAGACCTCGCCGATAACGAGTGCGTCGTCGCGCTCGCTTCTTGCGGCGGCGGAAAGGCACAAGAGGAAATCATCAGATAGTTCGTCTGCCACATCGAGCCGCCATCCGCCTATGCCCATGCGCATATATTTGCGGATAACTCCACTCTCGCCGAAGAGAAATTCCCTGTATGAAGGCTCGTCGCTTTTCACGCGCGGCAGTATCTTTATACCCCACCACGCCTCATAGTCGTCGGGGTAATTTTTGAAGCTGTACCAAGGAAAATACGGTGAGAGCGGCGACTGATACGCGCCGACATCGGGATATCGCCCTTTTGCATTGAAATAAACGCTGTCGTTTCCCGTATGATTGAAAACGCCGTCGAGGATAATGCGTATTCCGCGCCTGTCCGCCTCTGAGATAAGCGTGCGTAAAGCCTCCTCGCCGCCGAACATTTCGTCTACCGTCATGTAGTCGCCCGTATCGTACTTGTGGTTTGAATACGCGCGAAAAATCGGGCTGAGATAAACGGTGTTCACGCCGAGCGAAGCGATATAGTCAAGCTTCGCCGCAACACCCTGCAGGTCTCCGCCGAAAAATTCGTTATTTTCGAGATAAGCCCCGGGATATGCGGGGTATTCGGGCATGCCGTGCTCCCAGTCGTCTATTTTTCTCGCGTCATCTCTCACCGGATTACCTCCTGCGGAAAAGAAGCGGTCAACGAAAATATGATACATCACGCCGCCCGAAAACCAACTCGGCAGAGCTTCCCTTTCCTTATAAATAAGAAGCTGAAAGAAATCGTTTCCGTCTCCTCTCGGCTCGCGCAGCTTCTCCTCGAGCGTATCGAAATCGCAAAGCAAATCCCTCTGCCCGTATTCGGTATTCAGATGGTAGGCATAGTAAAATAAGCCGCTCTGTGCGCAGAGCGATGCCGTATCGGCTTCGAGCGAAAATTCGTTTTCGCCGGAAGCGTACATATCAAAAAAGCGGCGCTCGCCCGTGTCGTCGCAGTATATTTCAAGGCTCGCGGAACAGAGCGAAAACGGCGTTTTCACGGAAAAGCGCATTTTTCGCCCGTATTTCACGGCGCCCGCACTCTGCTCCCGCCATTCTCCGTCCTCGCGCACCGTGAGCGACTGCATGCCGTGCGCCCGACTTTGAAATTCAAATTCAGCCATAAAATTCTCCGAAAAATGTGTAAAATCGCAAAAAGCGGAAGCGGCGCAAATCACCGCCTCCGCATTTTTTATTATTACTCAACAGGCTTTATGTGCCAGATATTCTCCGCATATTCCTTTATGCTGCGGTCGGAGGCGAAATAGCCCGCTCCCGCGATATTTTTGAGCGACTTCACAGTCCAGCCCTTTCTGTCCGCATAGTCGGATACGGCACCGGAATATGTGTTGAAATACGAATCGAAATCGGCAAGGCACATATACGGGTCGGAAATATTCGGCGAAGAAATGAAGTAATTCACTATTCCCGAGAAATCGTTTCCGTTGAAGCCGCGCGAAATCATATCCATGACGCGGCGGATCCTCTCGCTTGTGCGATAGTAATCGATAGAGGAATATCCTCTGCGCCAGAGCTCGTCGACATCGCTTGCAGTGAGCCCGAAAATATAGATATTGTCCTTGCCTACGGCATCCGCCATCTCGACATTTGCGCCGTCGAGCGTGCCTACGGTGAGCGCACCGTTTATCATGAATTTCATGCAGCCCGTGCCGCTCGCTTCCTTGCCCGCAAGAGAAATCTGCTCGCTGATATCAGTCGCCGGCATGAGTATTTCAGCCATGCTGACATTGTAATCCTCGAGGAATACAACTCTGATCTTCTCTCTTATAACAGGGTCCTTCTCTATCTCCTCGCCGATGCTCCAGATGAGCTTGATTATATCCTTGGCAAAGTAATAGCCGGGAGCCGCCTTGCCCGCAAAGAAGAATGTCTGCGCGGGGATATCGAGCTTCGGATTTTCGCGGAGAAGCGCATAGTATTCTATGACTTTCATCGCGTTGAGAAGCTGACGCTTATATTCGTGAATGCGCTTTGCCTGAACATCGAAGATAGAATGCGTATCTATCTTTCTGCCTGTCTTCTTGAAATATTCCTCGGCGAAGCGCTCCTTATTGCGATGCTTGATATCGCGCAGGCGGGAAAGCACTGCGGCATCGTCGGCAAACTTTCCGAAAGCGGAAATCGCCTGCGGATTTTTGCGGTAGTCCGCGCCGATCATTTCGTCAAGCAGCTCCGCGAGCGCGGGGTTGGAATAGCAGAGCCAGCGACGGTGAGCGATACCGTTTGTCACATTTGTGAATTTATCCGGGTCAGCCTTGTAGAAATCGTGGAAAACGGTCTGCTTGAGTATCTCGGAATGAAGCTTCGATACGCCGTTTACGGTATGCGAGCCGACGACGCTGAGATTTGCCATTCTCACCTGACCCGATGCCACTATCGACATGCGTGAAATTCTGTCCCAGTCGCCGGGATAGAGATTCCAGAGATTTTCGCAGTATCTGCGGTTGATCTCGGCTACTATCATATAGATTCTCGGAAGGCGGAGACGGAAAAGGTCCTCGTTCCAGCATTCGAGCGCCTCGGGAAGCACCGTGTGATTAGTATACGAAACCGTCTTTGTGACAACATCCCACGCCCTCTCCCATGAGAAAGAATAAGTGTCCATGAAGATGCGCATAAGCTCGGGTATGCAGAGTGCGGGATGCGTATCGTTGATATGGATAGCCGTTTTCTCGGCGAAATTATCAAGCGTGCCGTAAACTGCAAGATGATCCGCGATGATATTCTGAAGCGAAGCGGAAACAAGGAAATACTGCTGGCTCAGACGCAGAATTTTCCCCTCCATATGGTCATCGGAGGGATAGAGCACCTTTGTCAGCGTTTCCGCATTCGTATTCTGCTCCACAGCCTGCATATACTGCCCCTGCGTGAAGAGCTTCATATTGAAATTGGTGATATCGTGCGCGCGCCAGAGGCGGAGATTATTGACAGCCTTGCTGTCGCTTCCCGAAATCATCATATCATATGGAACAGCCTGCACCTCGTCATAGTCCACATGTGTTATCGTGCAGTGACCCTCGTTCCAGTTTTCGATTATTCTGCCGCCGAAACGCACGGAAAATGTCTTGTCTGTTCTCGGGACAAGCCATCCGTCGCCGCCGGGCATCCATACATCGGGCATTTCAACCTGATTTCCGTCGATTATCTTCTGCTTGAAAAGCCCGTATTCATAGCAGAGTGAAAATCCCGTTGCGGGATAGTCGAGTGTCGCCAGCGAATCCATGAAGCAGGCGGCAAGTCTGCCCAGTCCTCCGTTTCCGAGACCGGGATCCGGCTCCATCTCATAAAAATCCTCAAGATTGTAGCCCATATCCGAAAGTGCCTCGGCATATGCGGAGGTGAGTCCGAGATTGCCGAGATTATTCTTGAGGCTTCTGCCTATCAGAAACTCCATGCAGAGATAGTAAACTCTCTTTGCCTGCTGCTTCTTCATATCGTGGCGGTAAGCCGAGCGCTTGTTTGTCAGTATGTCCTTGACAGTGAGTATGACTGCCTTATATACCTGCGCCTTCGTAGCCTCGTCGGCTCCGACGCCGAAATAACGCGAAAGCTTGCTGTCCAGCGCCTCTCTTACATCTGTTTTTTCGATTGTGTTTCCCATAATTGCGGTGTTTTCCCCCTGAGTTAAATGTTTTTTGCTTTTTATTTTCAATTAGTTTTCCGGAGAAAGCGAGAGAAAAAGCTCCGCATATTTTTCCGCCGAAACATTCCATGAAAAATCTACTTTCATTACCTTTTTCACAAGCGCTGTCCACTTCTCCTTATCGTGATAGAGGGCTATCGCCTGGTCTATCACGCTGAGCATATCGCGCGCATTGTATGCGGCAAAGGTAAAGCCGTTGCCCTCGCCCTCGTAATAGGGCTTTATCGTATCGTAGAGACCGCCCGCCTCGCGCACTATCGGCACGGTGCCGTAGCGTGAAGCTATCATCTGCGCAAGACCGCAGGGCTCGCTTCTTGAGGGCATGAGGAACATGTCCGCGCCCGCATATACGAGCTTGGATAGCTTTCTGTTGTACTCTATCTTCACGCCCGCCTTGCCGCCGCTTCTCGCCGCATATTCGCGGAAGAAGCATTCGGTATCATAGTCGCCCGTGCCGAGCAGAACAAACTGCATATCGCGCGAAAGCAGTTCATATGCCACCTCGCGCACAAGGTCAAAGCCCTTGTGGTCGACAAGCCGCGAAACCATCGCTATAACAGGCACATCGGGACAAGCCGGCAGTCCGTATTCCTCCTGGAGCGCCGCCTTGTTCTTCCCTTTTCCCGTGAGTCCGCGGTAGGAATAATTGAATTTCAAGTCCTTATCCGTTTTCGGATTGTAAAAGTCCGTATCTATGCCGTTTACTATGCCGCTGAGCTTGAAGCTGTGCTCGCGCAGAATATCATGAAGCCCATGCGCAAAGAACGGCGTCTGGATTTCCTCGGCATATTTTGGGCTGACGGTGGTAACGGCATCGGCGCAGAGTATCGCGCCCTTGGTAAGGTTCACGGCTCCGTCAAATTCAACGGTAGAGGCGTCCATCTCATCAAGCCCGAAGAGGTCGCCCATCGTTTCCCTGCCGTATACGCCCTGATATTCGATATTGTGGATTGTATATACGGCTTTCACGCCGGAATAACCCGGGCTCATGCCGTTTCTGCGCTTGAGCAGGATGACGGAAAGCGCCGTCTGCCAGTCGTTTGCGCTGTAGACATCGGGAAAGAAGTCCACCATTCCCATGAGTGCGAGTATCGCGTTCGAGAAGAAAGCAAATCTCTCGCCGTCGTCAAAAAAGCCGTAGAGCGCATCGCGCTTGAAATAGTATTCGTTATCTATGAAATAATATTTCACGCCGCCGCGTTCGAGCGAGAATATTCCGCAGTACTGCTGACGCCACGAAACGGCAACAGTAGTCCAGCATTCGAATTTCATCTCGGCGCGGTAATCATCGCTTATCTTGGAATAAAGCGGCATAACGGCGCGTATATCCCAGTCGGGATGGGCAGCTTTCAGCGCTATCGGAAGCGAACCCATAACATCGCCGAGTCCGCCCGTCGCCGCGAAAGGCATAGCCTCCGCCCCCGCAAAAAGTATCTTCTTCATATAAATAAATCTCCTCAGTTAAACCATTCTGCCCTTTTCTATATAGAAAGGCAGAGTCTCATGACCCGAGAGCGTCACTCCGTCGCGGATTACGACATTCTTGTCGGCGACGATATAGCCGAGCGTGACATTCTCGCCCGTGAATACATCCTGATAAAGGATGGAATTTTTGACCACGGCGTTTTTGCCTATCTTTACCCCGCGGAAAAGAATGCTGTTTTCCACCGTGCCGTAAATGCGGCAACCGTCGGCAATGAGCGAATCCCTGACCTTGGCATCCGGACCGTAATATGTAGGCGCGGAGTTGCGCACCTTTGTATATATCGGGCGGCTCTCTATCTCGAAAAGCTCGCGGTATCCCGCTTCATTGGAGATAAGCTCCATATTGTGGCGGAAATAATCGCTCATCGAAGAGATGCAGGAGAAATATCCGTCAAATTTATATACCCTGTAGTTGCGATGCTTGAGATTGCGCAGGAAAACATCGCGCGTCATGCTGACATAGTTGTGCGCTATCGCATCCATGACTATCTCCTTGAGATAAGCCGCGGACATGACGAGGATATTCAGATTTATATCGGCTTCTCCCTCGAAATTCGTAGGATAAGCCTCCATATCCGTTATTCTGCCCGTATTGTCGTATTTGACTATGACATTCGCTTTTGCTTTTTCCTTTGTGAGGTGCATACGCTGAACAGCCATGGTTATATCCGCTCCGCTTGCCACATGGTCGGCTATCATGGCGCCAAGGTCTATATTGCATATCACATCGCAATCGGAGAGAGCAACATAATCGGCATTTATATTCGATATGCTGTAGTTTACGCTCTTGAGCGCTTCAAGGCGCGTATTGTAGAGCGAATTTACATTGTTGGCATAAGCCGTGATATACGGCGGAAGAATTTTCACGCCGCCGCTTCTGCGTGCCAGATCCCAGTCCTTGCCGCTTCCGACATGGTCCATGAGCGATTGGTAATTATAATGGGTGATGATGCTGATATTGTTTATATCGGAATTTACCATATTCGAAAGGGCGAAATCCACGAGACGGTATCTGCATCCGAAAGGAATCGATGCAAGAGTACGGTATCTCGTAAGCTCCGGAATATTGCTGTCATGTATATTTGAAAAAATTATACCCGCTGTTTTCATGCTCTTATCCTCCCTGCTTTCAGTTTATGTAGTCGCCCGCATTGGCGTCATCTATCATTTCACCGCGCCCTATCACGGCATTCGGCTTTATATTCAGCTCCTCGGCTATAACGGTTATTCCGTCGCTTCCGTTTTCGGCGCCGATATGCGCGCCCTCGCCTATCACGCTGTTCTGGTCAACTATGGAATATTCGACGGTGGCACCGCTGCAAATATGCGCGCCGCGCATGATTACGCTGTTTATGACGGTAGCGCCCTCTTCAACGATGACACCCTCGGAGAGCACGGAACCTTTCACCGTGCCGCGTATCCTGCATCCCTCGGTTATCATCGAATTTTCGACAACCGAGCCGGCATAAAGCTTCTGAGGCGGCTCTGCGCTGTGGCGGTAGAAAATACGCCATGACCTGTCATAGAGGTCGAAGGCGGGATTATCTCCGAGCAGATCCATATTCGCCTCCCAGAGGCTCTTTATCGTGCCGACATCCTTCCAGTAGCCTTCGAAAAGATAAGCGCACATCTTCTTGCCGTCGCCGAGCATTTTCGGAATGATATTCTTGCCGAAGTCGTTTGACGATTTCTCGTCGGTATCGTCCTCGGTCAGATATTTCTTCAGCACATCGGCTTTGAAAATGTAAATACCCATGGAAGCCTTGTTGCTCTTCGGCTTCTTCGGCTTCTCTTCAAATTCGTATATAGTGCCGTCGGGATTTGTATTCAGTATGCCGAAGCGGCTCGCCTGATCCATCGGAACCTCGAGCACGGCTATCGTGCAGTCGGCATTCGTCGCTTTGTGAGCGGCGAGCATCTTGCTGTAGTTCATCTTGTAGATATGGTCGCCCGAAAGCACGAGAACATAGTCCGCATCGTATCTCTCGATGAAATTCAGATTCTGATATATGGCATTTGCCGTACCCTTATACCAGTCGGAGGATTTTTTACCCTGATACGGCGGAAGCACCATAACGCCGCCGCGCGTGCGGTCAAGGTCCCAAGGCTGGCCGTTGCCGATGTATTCATTGAGTACGAGGGGCTGATACTGGGTCAGTACGCCGACGGTATCTATCCCCGAGTTCACGCAGTTTGACATGGGAAAATCAATGATTCTGTATTTGCCGCCGAAAGGCACGGCAGGTTTTGCCGTTTTCTCGGTAAGCGCGTAGAGACGGCTTCCCTGTCCTCCCGCGAGCAGCATTGCCACGCATTCTTTTTTTCTGTACATAGAAAGAGTCCTCCTTAATATATTTTCATAAAATTAAAGTCATTTTTTCTTTGCCGGAGATTTGCTTTTCAGTATCAGAGCACCGTAGCTCGGAATTTTCATTTTTATCAGCTGTTCTGTTTTGTCACCTATTTTTTTGCCGTATGCGCGGTAGGTCGCGCCCTCTCCCGCCGTGCCGCTCCCGCCGTACTTTTTATCGTCGGAGGAGAATATCACCTCATATTCGCCGCGGCGCTTCACACGCATCTCGTAATCCCACTCCACCGGAGCAAAATTAAGAACGACATAAACGCCTCTGCCGCGCGTATCGATTCTCCTGTAGGAGATGAGGTTCATCGCGGCAAGGTCGGCATCTATCCATTCAAAGCCTTCCCACGAATCGTCTATTTCGTAGAGCGCGGGCGTCGAAAGATAGAATTTATTGAGCGCACGGATATAATCGTGCATTGCATGGTGAGCCGGATATTTCAGCATGAACCATTCGAGTTCGTTTTCATAGTCCCATTCGCGGAAAGGACCGTATTCCGTACCCATGAAGAGCATCTTCTTGCCCGGAAGCGTCATCATATAAGCCATGAAAACACGCATCGCGCGGAACTTGTCCTCATATTCGCCGAACATCTTGTCGAGCAGGGATTTCTTCCCGTGAACGACCTCGTCGTGAGAAACCGGCAGTATATAATTTTCGGAGAAAGCATACATCATCGGGAAGGTGAGCTTATTATGTATTCCCGAGCGGAAATAAGGGTCGGTCTGCATATATTCGAACATATCGTTTGCCCAGCCCATATTCCATTTGAAATTGAAGCCCAGCCCGCCGACATCCGCGGGCTTTGTTATCATCGGCCATGCCGTCGATTCCTCGGCTATCATCAGCGCCGCGGGAAATTCCGCGAAAACCGCCGTATTGAGCTTTTTGAAGAAAGCTATCGCCTCAAGGCATTCGTTGCCGCCGTGTTCGTTCGGTATCCATTCGCCGGGCTTGCGGTCATAGTCGAGGTAGAGCATGGAAGCCACTGCGTCTATGCGCAGTCCGTCGATATGATATTTTCTCATCCAGAAAAGCGCATTTGAAACGAGGAACGACTGCACCTCGGGTCTGCCGACATCAAAGCATCTCGTGCCCCATGTTTTCTGCTCAAATCGGTCGTCGCCCTGATATTCGTATAGGCGCGTGCCGTCAAAGTCGGAAAGCCCGTGCTCGTCTTTCGGAAAATGCGCGGGAACCCAGTCCATTATCACGCCGATGCCGCTCTCGTGTAGCTTATCGACAAAATACATAAAATCCTGCGGCTCTCCGAAGCGCGAGGTCGGCGCATAATATTCGCAGATCTGATAGCCCCACGAGCCGTCATAGGGATGCTCTGCTATCGGCATCAGCTCAACATGGGTATATCCCATATCGGTGAGATAAGGCGCAAGCTCGTCCGCTATCTCGCGGTAATTCAGGTACGCGTCGCCGTCGACGTTCGTCCTGCCGTCGCGCGTTTTCCATGAGCCTGCGTGAAGCTCGTATATATTCATCGGAGCAGGGTAAAAATGCCCCTTTTCCGCGCCTTTTTTCAGAATGTCGCCGCGCTTTGCCATATAGGCACCGTCGCCCCATTCGTAGCCGCCGATATCGCAGATTATCGATGCGCTCTTTGCGAGCGTTTCGCTGTAGAGGCAGTAGGGATCCGCCTTCATGCGGAGCCTGCCGTCCGCCCCCGTGACGGCATATTTGTATTTGTTTCCATCAAGTCTGTAGGGTCGCTTTATCTCGCAGTGCCAGATACCGTTTTCCTCATCCTTCTCCATCGGGTTTTCGCTTTCGCTCCACGAGTTGAAGTCGCCGACGAGATAAACGCTTTTTGCATTCGGCGCCCAGAGGCGGAAGGTATATGTATATTCCCCGCCGCGCTCGGTCATGTGCGCTCCGAGGTAGTCATACGCGTAAAAATTCACACCTCCGCTAAAAAGTACGGGTGCCATATCCGTGTTTTTCTGCAAACAATTCACTGCCCTTCGATTTTGTGATTTTTCCCAAAATAGTTTTATTATTCATGTTTATTATATACTTAAAACGCTCTTTTTTCAAGCGTTTTTCAAGCGTTTTTTGAAAATTCTCCTTAATAATCAAAGAGCGAAGCCCCTCTTGTGCAAAAGTAACAATCTGTTGTGAATTTTATACCAAACAGAAGGTACTTTTTTGCACATCGGAGCTTCGCCGTCATGCGTAAATATTCGTGTTTACATTTTTTCGCAAAGCATACCATCCGAGAGGACAAGCGTCCTTTCGGTGAGCCTTTCCGCTTCTTCCGCGCTGTGAGTTATCATCAGCACGGTTTTTTCGCGCAGAGCCTCCAAAAGATAAGCCATGACCTCGTCGCGCATCTGCGCGTCAAGCCCGCGAAAAGGCTCGTCAAGCAGGAAGAGGGGCGCGTCATACGCTATCGCGCGGGCAAGCGAAACGCGCTGTGCCATGCCTGTGGAAAGCTCACGCGGATATGCATGAAAATCCGTCATCCCGAGAGCCGTGAGTATCTCTTTCGCCCTCTTTTCGTTTGCTTTCGCGTCGCCGCGCGGGAAAACGAGCGTCACATTTCCGAGAGCGTCCGCATTTTCAAAAAGGCGCGGCTCGGCAAAGCAATATGATATCCTGCCGTCCGGCGGTGCGGCGGAAACACTTCCCGAGTCCGGCAGCTCAAGCCCCGCGATTATGCGGAAAAGCGTGGTTTTGCCGCAGCCGGATTCGCCCATTATCGCAACCTTTTCCCCATCGCCCACATGGAGAGAAACACCGTTAAGAACGCTTTTTTCGCCGTAGCTTTTGCATATTCCGTCCAGCCTTATCATGCTCTCTCCTCCTTTTCAAAGCGACCAAGTATCAGATTTACTATCAGCTTTTCTATCACTATGCTGAGTATTATCACCGCTGCAGTCCATGCGAACATATCCTCGGATTCGAGATAGATTTTCGCATTGTAGAGTGCGGAGCCTATCGTGCCTTTTGGCGAGCATATGACCTCGGCGGCGATTCCCGCTTTCCACGCCATGCCGACAGCACTTCTGCAAGCCGCCGCAAAATACGGCATTATGCACGGCAGGTAACAGTATTTCCATTTTTTCACCGCGTCAAAGCGGTATATCCGCGCCACCTCGGATTTTTCACGCGGCACGGAGGAAAAGCCTTTTGTCACATTGGAATAAACTATCGGCATCACGATAAGCGAGGTAGCTATCGGCGGCACCGCCGTTTTGTTCACAAGGAAAAGCAGGAGTATGATAAATGAAGCCACGGGTGTCGCCTTGACTACGGAAAGCATCGGCGAAGCGAGCGTTTTCACTACGGGAACAAAATGCGAGAGCACGGCGAGCACGCCGCCGAAAGCCATGCCGAAAAATATCCCCGCGAAAACAGATCCGAGCGAGCGCAGGCAGGTCAGCACAAAATCCTTTGTGCCGGCAAGCGCGATAAGCCTTTTTGCCACATCGTGCGGCATGGGGAGAATGACCGCCTTGCCCAGCGCCGCCGCCGCTATATACCATATTCCTATCCAGAAAGCGAAGCAAAGCAGGGCGCGTAAAATACGCGCCGCCGCTTTGCTTTTATTGCCTGTATTTGTCTTTTTAATTTTCGACAAGGTCATATTGCCCTCCGTCAAAAAGTATTATTTTCCGTAGAAGGAATCTGCGGGAAGCTTGCCGCCGACAGAAGCGGGATTTGCCTCAAAAAGCACAGCGAGCATATCCTGCATGCACTTATTGGCGTCGTCGCCCGTGATGAAGCAGATATTGCAGTTCGGGAGTGCCTTCTTTGCCAGAGCCGCCTTCGGAATGATACCGTATTTTTCGATGAGCTTTGATGCTTCTTCATTATTTGCATTTACATATTCTACCGATGCCGCAAGCTCGGAAACAACAGCCTTGTATGCCTCGGGATGCTCTCTCCTGAACTTATTGGAAACGACGATACAGCCCTGCGCGAGCTTGCTTGTGCTGACCTTGTCCCACTCTGACGTGATATCGAGAGCGATGCGCAGGTCGCCCGTCTTGTTAATGAGTGCGCTCGTTACATTCGGCTCGGGAAGTACGCCTATGGAAACCTCGCCTGCCGCAAGCTTTGCCGCAAGCTCCGCATGCTCGGAAAGGTACTCTATGGTAACATCCTTTTCGGGGTCAATGCCGTTCTTCTCAAGGACATATTCGAGCACATACTGCGGCGTTGCGCCTGCACCCGTGGAATATATCGTCTTGCCCTTAAGCGAAGCGATATCGGTCACTTCATTGCCGTTTTCGAGAACATAGAGCACGCCGAGCGTGTTTACCGCCACGAGGCTTATATCCGCACCCTTGTTTATCAGCACGGATGCGAGATTTACCGGCATAGCGGCGAAATCCACCTTTTCGCCGATGACTGCGGCGGAAACCTCAGTCGGAGCGGCGGCTATCGTAAATTCATATTTGTTTTTCGTCGCTCCGTCGTCATTATCAGCCATAAGCTTGGAAATGCCCATGCCTGTCGGTCCCTTGAGCGCGATCATGCGAACCGTTACAGCTTCCTCCTGAACCTTACCGCAGGAGAAAAATGCGAATACCATTGCAAGCGCAAGCAGTAATGCAAATATTTTTTTCATTTTGTTTTTCCTCCAAAATCATTTATTTTCTCGTTGCACCATATAAACGAGTTTTATCGAGAACGGTAACCCTGCCGTTCCCGTATGTTATGATACCGTCCTCCGAGAGAGAGGCAAACGCTCTGTATACCGACGCCCGCCCTATGCCGAGCGCAGATGACATGCGCGAAACATTGACGGGAAATTCCCCGCCGTCCTCCGGCATAGCCGAGAGGAGCGACAGCGCGACGGCGCTCTCCGTATCCGGAGTGGAGAAACCCGTTATCTTCCCGTTGAGAAAGCGTATTCTCTCCGTGAGAAAGCGTATATAGGCAAGCGAAACGCCGCTGTCAAGCATGAATATCTCCGAGAGTGTCTCCTCCGGCACAAAAAGCACCTCGCTTTTTCTCTTTGCCGAAACAGTGCTCACATATTCGCCGCTGCCGCCGAAAAGAGCCGCTGCTCCGAAAATCCCCCCTTTGTCTATCGTGCGGAGCAGGATATCTCTCTCTCCGTTCTTTCCGTGGACAGCAAGCGTTCCGCTTATCACTATGCCTATACCGCGAAAGAAGCTCTCGGGCGAATATATCGTCTCGCCGCCGCGAAAGCCGCGCACATTGCAGGAGCAAAGGCGCGCGAGCGTATCGCGCGAAGCACCCGAAAAAACGGGGCTTTGCGAAAGTATTTTGCCGAGCGTTTCTTCTTTCATGGTTTCATCTCCAAAACTGTATCATTTGGTACAGATTCATGATATCACATCTTTTTTCGTTTGTCAATAAATTTTTGAACTTTTTTGCAAAAAGCTATACCAATATTCCGACTTATGTGGTATACTTATTATGTATAATTATGTTCGGAGGTATGTATGAGAGAGGATTTCCTTTCCGTTATTGCAGAGCGTGGCGACACGCAGATAAAGCAAAACGAAGGACTTGCAAAATACAGCACTTTCAAAATAGGCGGAGAAGCGCGCTACGCGATTTTCCCCGAGAACAAAAACGCACTCGTTTTCGCCGTTGCCGCCTGCCGCGAATTTGATATTCCGTGCAGAGTCATAGGCTGCGGCTCGAATGTTCTTTTCGACGACGGCGGTTTTTCGGGTGCAGTGATATTTACAAAGTGGGTCAATAAAACAGAGGTCTCGGAAAGCATCATCCGTTCGGAATGCGGGCTTCCGCTCTCGGCACTCAGCACCATCGCAAAAAATGCTTCCCTGTCGGGGCTTGAATTTGCCTTCGGCATTCCCGGGAGCGTCGGCGGCGCGGTATATATGAATGCGGGCGCATACGGCGGCGAGATAAAGGATACGCTCACCGAGGTCGAATATTTCGATACGGAAGCGGAAACGCTCCGCCGTGCGCCTGCCGCAGAGCTTGCGCTCGGCTACAGGGAGAGCATTTTTCAGCACAAACCTTATCTTCTGCTCTCGGCGACATTTGCACTGCATCGCGGTGACCGCGCGGAAATAGAAGAAAAAATGGCTTCCAACATGGCAGCACGAAAAGACAAGCAGCCGCTCGAATATCCGAGCGCGGGCAGTGCCTTCCGCCGTCCCGTAGGGCATTTTGCCGCCAAGCTTATCGACGATGCCGGACTTCGAGGGCTTTCATGCGGAGACGCGCAGGTCTCGGAGAAGCACGCGGGCTTCATTATCAACCGCGGAAGCGCCACGAGCGGCGATGTTCTGGAGCTTTGCCGCATAATAAAAGAAGAAGTGGCGGGGCGCTACGGCGTTTCGCTCGAAACTGAATTCATACATATCAAGGATTAAACAAAACTGAAATTCATCGGAGGGGTAATATGTCGTTTTCATCGCGGGCAAAGGAAGAGATGACCGTAAAACTGCCAAAGCAGAAATGCTGTGAAAAAGCGCGGATTTTCGGCATATTGCTTTTTTCGGGCGGCTTTACGAAGAGCGGCATTTCCGTCACCACGGAAATACCGGAGGCCATAGAGCTTGTGCGTCGGTTTTTCTCGGAGACCTTCGGCGACGAGGGTAAAACCGAAACGGTCGCCTCGAAAAGCGGCAAGACTCTGCGCTTTTCCATAACGGAGAAAGACACCGTAGAGGCAGCTTTCGCCTACTTCGGCATAGGCGAGGACGATATGATAGACGATGATTTTTCGCTCTCCGCGGAAAATGCCGTCTGCTCCTCACTGCTCTGCACCGACTGCGAGCGAAGCTTCATCGCAGGGGCGTTTATCTCCTGCGGCTTCGTCTATCCTCCCGATAAGAAATATCAGGCGGAATTTGTGATGCGCGACCGCGAACTGCGCAATATCCTTGCGGGGCTTCTCTGCCGCCGCGAGCTTGCGCCGAAAAAGGTGGAGCGGCGCGAAAAATGCGTGCTATATCTTCAGGGCGTGCAAAAGGTTTCCGACCTGCTCGGAATGTGCGGCGCGACAACCTGCTATTTCGATGTGCTCAATGCTCAGGCTTTTCACATCACGGCGGAAGCGGCAAACCGCTCGACAAACTTTGAGGTGGCAAATCTCAGGAAAACCGCGCTCACCGCGGGCAAGCATATAAATATCATAAATGAAATTATCGCGCTCGGCAGATTTGATGAACTTTCGCCGGAGCTTCGCAAAACAGCAAAGCTCCGCGTCGAAAACCCGTATCTCACGCTTGCCGAGCTTGCCGGAATGGAGGTGCCGCCCGTCTCCAAATCGCAGGAGAGCAAGCGTTTATCCAAAATTTCGGATTTTCTCGAAGCGATAAAAACCAAGTAAAGGAGGGAGAAAAATGTCTTTCGTTCATCTTCATCTGCATAGTGAATACAGCCTGCTGGACGGTGCTTTCCGCATAGCCGATATACCGAAAGCGGCAAAAGCCTGCGGGCATAATGCCGTCGCAATAACAGACCACGGCGCGATGTACGGCGTCGTCAATTTCTATCGCGCGTGCAAGGAAGAGGGTATCAAACCGATAATCGGCTGTGAGGTATATACCGCCTCGGAATCGCGTTTTGACAGGCGCGAAGCCGCAGACGGCGGAAAATATCATCTCGTCCTCCTTGCCGAAAACGAAACGGGATATAAAAATCTCATTTACATGGTCTCCCGTTCGTACACCGAGGGATTCTACGGCAAGCCGCGTATAGATATGGAACTCCTGCGCGAGCATTCCGAGGGGCTTATCGCGCTTTCCGCCTGCCTTGCGGGATATATTCCGCGGCATATCATGGCAGGCGATTTCGACGGAGCGCGCGAGCGCGCGCTTGAATTTGACCGCATATTCGGGCACGGAAATTTCTATCTCGAGCTTCAGGACCACGGCATGCCCGAGCAGAAAGAAGTAAACGAGGCACTCATCGCCATGGCACGCGAGACGGGTATCCCGCTCGTTGCCACAAACGATGTGCATTATATGCGCCGCGCCGATGCCGATACGCAGGCGGTGCTTCTCTGCATCCAGACGAACAGCCGCATTGCCGACGGCAGACCGATAGGCTTTGAAACAGACGAATTTTACTATAAATCAACCGAGGAAATGGAGCGGCTCTTCTCTTCTGTTCCCGAAGCGCTGGAAAATACGCAGAAAATCGCCGACAGATGCAATTACGATTTTGATTTTTCCCATATCTATCTGCCGCGCTTCACTCCCGAAACCGGTGAAACGCCGGAGGAATATCTCCGCCGTCTCTCCTACGAGGGTTTTGAGAGCAAAAAGTCCTCGGGCGAGATTACTTTCACTGAAGAAAACAGCGAGAGCACATATCGCGATCGCATAGAATACGAGCTTTCCGTAATAAGCAAAATGGGATATGCGCAGTATTATCTCATCGTGTGGGATTTCATCGCATATGCCAAGCGTGAGAAAATTCCCGTAGGTCCCGGCAGAGGTTCGGGCGCGGGAAGCCTTGTCGCTTATCTCTGCGGCATAACCGATGTGGACTCGATAAAATATGACCTCATGTTTGAGCGCTTTCTCAATCCCGAGCGCGTCTCCATGCCCGATTTCGATACCGATTTCTGCTATGACAGGCGCGGCGAGGTAATAGAATATGTTTCGCGAAAATACGGTGCCGACCATGTCTGCGGAATATCCACTTTCGGTACGCTCGCCGCAAAGGCTGTGGTGCGCGATGTCGGCAGGGCGCTCGGCATGAGCTATGCCGATGTCGATATAGTGGCAAAAGCCATTCCCTATGACCCGCATATCACGCTCCGCGAAGCGCTCACGGGAAAACTGAAGCGCATGTATGATGAAAACGAGCAGGTTCGCCGCCTTATAGATATATCCATGGCTCTCGAGGGAATGCCGCGCCATGCCTCGGCTCATGCCGCGGGCATTGTGATAACGGACAAGCCCGCATATGAGCATGTCCCTCTTGCCGTCAACAACGAAATGGTGCTGACGCAGTTCACGATGGATATCATCGAAAAGCTGGGACTGCTGAAATTTGACTTTCTCGGTCTGCGATATCTGACGATAATCTCCGATACGGAAAAGCAGATACGGAAAACAGAACCCGATTTCGATATCACAAAAGTCACGCTTGACGACGCAGGCGCATACGAGCTTATCTCGCAGGGCAGAACGAGCGGCATATTTCAACTTGAATCCTCGGGAATGCGCCGCCTGCTCATGAATATGCAACCGCGCAATATCGAGGATATAACGCTCGCTATTTCGCTCTACCGCCCGGGACCGATGGAATCGATACCGCAGTTTCTGCGTAACCGCACAGGAGAATCAACTCCCGAATATAAGATACCGTCTCTGCGTAAAATACTTGAAAAAACCTCGGGTTGCATTATTTATCAGGAGCAGGTAATGCAGATATGCCGCGAAGTTGCGGGCTTTTCCTTCGGGCGCGCGGATATCGTGCGCCGTGCCATGGCGAAAAAGAAAACCGCCGAGATGGAAAAGGCACGCACTGCTTTCGTCTGCGGCGAAAAGGATGAAAGCGGAAATGTCACCTGCGAGGGTGCCGTCGCGCGCGGCACAAGTGAAGCCGATGCAAACGAGATTTTCGATACGATGTCCTCCTTTGCCAAATACGCCTTCAATAAAAGCCACGCCACGGCATACGCATACACCGCATACCGCACGGCTTATCTGAAATGCCATTATCCGAGCGAATATCTCGCTTCCCTGCTCACCTCGGTGCTCGGCAATGTGACGAAAACCGTGGAATATATCGAAGAAGCAAAAAGCTACAGGATTTCCGTGCTTTCGCCCGATATAAACGAGAGCGAAAAGCTCTATAGCGTCGTCACAGACAAAAACGGCAAAAAAGCCATACGCTACGGGCTTCTCGGAGTAAAAAATGTCGGCGCAAATATTCTCGATGCCGCTATAGAGGAGCGCAAAAACGGCAGATTCACCTCATTTGTTGATTTTGTTTCGCGGATGTGTTCGCATGAGCTTAATAAACGGCAGATAGAGGGGCTTATCAAGAGCGGTGCTTTCGATTCGCTCGGGACAAAGCGCAGCATGCTCCTTGCCGAATACGAGAATGTACTCGATATCTTTGCCAGAAAGAAAAGCAGTCAGGCGGAGGGACAGCTTGATCTCTTCTCTGCAGGGCTTTTTGATGGCGCGGAAATAGAGCCGCCGAGCCTTGAATATGAATTTAAGGAGCGCGAAGAACTTCCCTTACGCGAACGCCTGAAGCAGGAAAAGGAAAGCACCGGAATGTATTTCTCGGGTCATCCGCTCGATGAATATGCGGCGCATATCGAGGCGCTCGGTGCGGAATCGAGAATATCGGATATCCTGCTCTCATTTGATGAAGAAGCGGAAGCCGAACCGGAGCGCAGATATGCCGATAACGAACGCATCGCCATCGCCGGAATTATCACCACGAGGACAAACAAGCAGACGAAAAACGGCGGCTCGATGGCTTTCGCCACACTTGAAGATAAAACAGGCGAAATAGAGCTTGTTTTTTTCAGCAAGGTGCTGGAAAAGATTTCATATATGATAAATCCCGATTCGGCAATAGCTGCGGCGGGCAGAATCTCCGCCAAGGAGGACAGCGCACCGAAGCTGATAGTTTCCGATGTCGTGCTTCTCCGCCCTGCTTTCAACGGCTACGCGACGCCCCTGCTTGAGAGCATGGAAGATGTCCCAGCCAAGCCCGCTCGTTATGAGTGCTACGAGAAAAAATCACCCGCGTCAAATCCCGCTCCCGAGAAAAGGACGGAAGTGCCGCCGAAGAAGCTTTATCTCAAGGTCCCTGATATGAGCGGCGAGATATTTGAGCGCGTATCGACTCTCCTGCAGATTTTTGAGGGCGGCTGTGAAGTCATATTCTATGATATTTCGCAGGGCAAATATATAAAAGCTGTCGGCATGGGTGCTTCTCCCGAGAAAAATATGCTCCTGCTCCTGCGTGAGATTCTCGGCGACGGCGCTGTTGTGACAAGGTAAACAAGATGAAGAAGAAATATTTTATACTTATCTTCATCGGACTGATTGCCATGATAACGGTATCTTTTATATTGCAGAATCTCTATAGCGAGAAAACACGGTATTTCGGTTTTGCGGCAGGAATGTTTTTCATAGCGGTGTTCGCGCTGTTTTCCTATAAAAACGCGCTGAAACCGACGGGATTCATAAGTGAAAAAAACTCCTCAAAAGCATATTATCAAAAGCGCGGCGAACTGCCGAAATACAAGCAGATATGCAAAAGCGCGCTGATACCGCTCTCGGGTCTCGGCAGCCTTTTCCTTCTCTGCGGTCTGATAGCGCTCCTTGCAGCATGAATAAAAATGAAAAAGCCCTCTCGCGAGGGCTTTTTGTTGTGATTACTTAATTTCCACAAAATTACTATACCGTTATTTTATCTACCTCAATATATAGTTCTCGTCAAAGTATATGTTCCTAAGTTTTTATAGCTATATACACTTATTGTGTTTGCGTCGACAAAAACAATTCGGAACACTTTTGCTACAACATTATGTTTTTTGTCTGTAAATACAACTTCAGAATCCTGTATATCATAATATGCAGCTTGAACATCAGGATGCGGCAAATTATACTTGATTGATACAGCATTCGACCAACTACTTTCATCATCATGATAAAAGTCAAAATAAAATCCGCTTTCTGAACGCCAATCCCCAAACAGATAGAAGGCAACTATGTCATCAGATGTAAACAGCTTTTTAATGATTGGTGTAGACCACATTCCGGTAAATTCCTTCATATTATTTTTAAAAAGTGCAAGTTCCTCACCACTGCGAGACTGTCGATACAGCTCCAGCAATCTCAATACATTTTTAGCGTCGCGATAATCTGATATAAGTTTAAGTAAACTCTCTTTAGATGAAATTTCATTAAAAAAATGAGGCAATGTATCTGTGCTAATTTCACTTGTAAGTTGCAGAAACAGCCCACGGCTCTGTGCCATTGAAAATGACAATCCGGTCCAAAATTTAGGTGCCAACTTATTTGCATATTTCTCAAAATCTTCATATTTATTTGCATTTAAATAATTCTGCAATTTATCAGTAATGCCATTTCTACTTTTTTCCATCCATGCCTTGCTGTCTTTATATGTGCCAAGTTCATCAAAAACTCTATACGCCAGCTCATAAACTTCATCCGAATAGTATTCTAAGCCAATTTGATATTCAATCTCATTAAGATGATTATCGCAATCTTGCGCCCACTTTGCTGAGTCTTTATAATCTTTTATGCGTTCAAAATTCTTCTTTGCCACATCATATCGTCCTTCATTATAGTCATCAATAGCTGTTGCATATGTCAATTCAAATATGCCATCATTTGCTTCTTTAATCTTTTCATTACTGTCCTTATATCCGTTTAGCTTTTCAAATATATTAATTGCTTTAGAATACTGTTTTGAATTTAACAAAGATATCGCCTCATTGTACAGTTGCTCATATTCTTTATCAAGCATCGCATTTTTACATTCTTTTACTTTTTCGCCACTATCCTTATAGCTGCCAAGTTGTGTAAACACAGCAACAGCCTGCGCGTACTTTTCGCTGTTCATTAAAGAAACTCCGCATTTATATTTGCGTGATTTTATTTTATTTGAATCTCCGAGTAGTTCAAATTCTTTGATTGCTTCCTCATATCTTCCTTCTTGCATAAGTGCGCAAGCATTATTATATTTTATATTCGGAATAACATACTCATTAACGGTAATACCTACTGCTATCGTGGCAATTATGATTATTGAGCAAAGTAAAAGCGCCTTCTTCCTCTTCTTTGCCTGTTCTTTTGCCCTTGCGAGCCGTTCCGCTTCTTCCCTTGCCGCTTCTTCTATTTTCCTTTTACAAGCACAAATCTGCTCATCCGCATCGCGCCATCCGGAAATAGTCTGAAAAAGCTTGATCGCCTCATTTAGCGTGGCTTCTCTCTTGCTTGTCATTTTTGATTTTGCTTCATTATATATCGCATCTTTCCTTGCTTCTTCTGCCTTCGCTTTGCAGTGCTCGGCAAGTTTCGCCGAGTCCATAAAGTCCGAAATAGAATTGAAAATCCCAGCCGCATCAAGATAATCCTGTTCGCATCTTGCATTACGCAAAGCGGCTTGCGCATTATTATAAATACCTGTCAGCCGGGCATTTTCATTGCGCACTTTTATCTGATTTATATAGCCGCTAAGCTCGGCTTTCAGCTTTTCATCTCCGAAACGGATTGCCTTCTGATAATTATTGTCAGTATCAAAAGGCTCATTACAGCTCGCAAGGCTTTCTCTCCTGCTGATTTTCCGCTCTGCCATCAGTTTGCCGAGATATGCCTCGGCACATTCCGGGTCGATATCAAGCACCTTTTCGCAGTATTCATCCGCTTCCTGCCAGTTGCCATCCTCCAGAAACATAAATACTCTCTTGAGAAGCGGTGCGGTATTTCCGCTTCCCGCATTGACCACCAATGTTTCCTTGACAGTGGCTTTCTGCTCGCTTGCTCCTATTATTTTCTTGATGCCGCGGATAAGATCCTGCATGAAGCCGAGTTTGGACATATCCTGCGCCTGCAAATGAGAAAATTCTTCCGGCAGGTCATAGGGGTCCATATCTTTATATGCAGGAATAAGTATCTTCTTGCCGCCCGAATTTTTGGCAAGCGCAAGATAGCGGCTCCATTCGTTTCTGACCCACACGGCATTGAAATATTCCGGTCTTGTGCCGAGTACCACCATTACTTTTGCGCTGTTCAATGCCGCAAATATGTATGGTTCATAAGCTGTTCCGAGCTTATCCTCGAGTGTAATACGGCTGAAAAAGACCTTAAAACCTTCCTGCGTCAGCTGATGATATAAGTCATTTGCAAGCACGCTATCCTGTGTTCTTCTGCCGTTTGCATCCGTTTCCTTATAACAGATAAATACATCAAAAGGCTTTTCTTTCTGTGAAATGGCAAGGATACCTTTTTGAATATCATCTATTTCCTTGGCTTCGTTTTCATAAATTTCACGCTGATTTGCATCGGCATATTGCAGAGCCGATTTATAATCTTCATCGGCAAAAACCGATGTAAACTGCGCGCGGTTTACCGTGGGAACACGCCGATGCGACTGCGGGTCCTCCACATATTCGATACCGTAACGGCAGAGTACGAGCGACCAATATGCTTCCGCATCGGTGCTGTCTTCATTGAGTATCTGCTCATAGATACTCATGGCTTTGTCAAAATCATTATTTCGGCGGAAATGATTTGCTCTGTCATATAAATTTGCTTTTCTGTCATTATCAAGGCGAGGCAGCGTCTGTTTCGTACCGCAATAATCGCATACGCCTACACTTGCGCCTTCACTGAATTCTATTGTGCCGCCGCACATTTTACATTTAAATATGGACATTGTGTTTCTCCTGAATATTTATTATGTAATCAATAGTCTTTCGGTCTTCCGCAAACAGAACATTTTTTTGAGAACAATCCTTTGAATGCGCCGCCGCAATATTGACATACACCTTGCGAACGCCGAGTGCGCTTTTCTATTTCTTTACGCTCTTCTTCTTTGCGCTTTTCTTCCCGGCGCGCCATTTCTTGGCGTAATAACTCTTCTGTTTTTGCATAATTTTCGTCGATAGTCTTTATCTTCTGCTGTCTGTCCGCTTCAAATGTTTTTGCATTTGATAACGGCATAATATCTTTCCATTCAGAAACATTGCATTGTCCGCCATAATTATAACCAGTAGCAACCACTGTCATATTTTTTGTCAATCCGACCGTGTGATCTTCTCCTGCTGATATCGCAATAATATTTTTCCAGTCTGAAACATTACAAGCTGCATCCGGAGCCTTAAAGGACGAGCCCGGATAATAGCAAGTATGTTTTACATTCGCAACCACCGTTCCATTTGCCATGAGCCCAACCACATAGTCGTCACCATTCGAGACTTGGATTATATCGTAATCACCAATGTTGTCATCTCCCCGATACATCAAGTCTTTAGCACGGTATGACCTACCATAACCACCACAAATACAAGTAAGACAATCTCCAACATCACCGCTAAATCTGGAATAAACCATAGCGTCTCTTCCTATTGACACCGACTTCAAATCATTATATTTTAACGAAATACCATCGGTTGAGATAACTTCGCCATTTGATTTTATTCCGACTGTAGTAAACCACCCGGCATATATTGCAACAATATTTTTCCATTCAGATACATTGCATTGCTCTGCCTCATTGCTACCTACAGCAACGACTTCACCATTTGATTTCAGCCCAACAGTATGGCAAAGTCCGGCAGCTATTGCGATTATGTCTCTCCAACTTGAAACCTCGCATTCGCCTTCTGAGCCATCTCCGGTTGCGACTACAGTACCATCTGATTTTAGTCCAATGGTATGCGAATTTCCTGCCGCTATTGCAATTATGTTTCTCCACTCTGAAACATTGCACTGACCTTTATCATTGTCTCCAGCTGCGACAACCGTCCCGTCTGATTTTAGTCCAATGGTATGCGAACCTCCTGCCGCTATCGGAATTCTCATTTCTCTCACGGAATTTTTCAGAACCACTTTTGCGTGTTCTGCATCATGCTCTATTTTCGCTTTAGTGATTTCATCGTTAATTTTCTTTATTCTTGCACAAAGCTCCGGCGAACCGAATTTCATTATTTTCTGATAATTTTTGCTAACGCCAAAAGGCTCTTCCAGTTCAGCCAAGTCTGCTTCTTTTGAAAAACCATATTCCAGCAAAAGCTTGCCAAGATATGCCTCGGCACATTCAGGAGATATATCAAGTACACCGTCAAAAAACTCATTTGCTTTTTTTAATTCACCATCTTCCATCGCCATAAACGCACGCTTGAGAAGCGATTCAGCTGAAACGGCGTTTTCTACTTTTACCGAGCCTTTTACTGCTACAGTACCCGCCACCTCAACCATCATTTTCTTTGCTTCTTCGGGTGAATATTTTATCCCGCACGACTGACATACAAATACGCCGTCCTGTTTAATTATATCCGTGCTTCCACACATTTCACATTTAATCATTGCCATTTTTATTTCTCCTTTTTTTCAAAAATTTATATAAATGTTTTTTATTTTTCCATTTTTCTAATTCGCCAAACGCAGTCATAAAATTTTCAAGCAACTCATGTTCTTTATTTGATAATTCTTTATCTTCGTGTCCGAAAGGGTTTATATAATCCAAAATATTTTGAGTAGATGTCCGCCAAGGACTATCCACATTTTCGTCAATTTTAGATATATAATTCAAAGTATCTACTGGGATATACATTTCGCATTTTTCTAATGCAGAAAACAAAAACTTACTGCAGAAAAGATAAGTTTCATAGTTTTCTTCTCGCTTTTTTGTAAGCTTATATACGATATATCCAGTAATTAAGCCTGATATAACGCCGGTGCCTAAGCCTATTAACAAATTATATACGATTTCTTTGAACTCCATTTTCTATTCCTCACTTCAACACCTTACATTTATTATTTCTTTCCTTCACAAGCAAAACTACCTCATCGGCGATTTCGCTTATCTTCGCATCATCGGCGGCGGTGACGGCAGCGGTAAGCTCATCGAATTTCGCTGTGATTCCGGCTTCGGCGACGGAAAGCGCTTCACTGCTCATCGGGTCGGAATAGCGCACCGCTTCATAAACCTTTTTGCATTCTGCCTTTGCGGCATCGCTCTTTGCGCAGTTTACGAGATTTTCGGCATCTACCGTAAGAAGTCTGATAAAGCTTGTCTGTGCCTTTATTTTTTCATCGATTTTTGCCACAGTTTCAGCCGCGGCGCTTGCCTTTATTATAGCTATCGCATTGAAACCGAGCACTACCAGACATACGATAATGCCTATCCAATACGGCAGATTCGGAATCATCATGCAGAGCGCACCCGCGATGATGGTAAGTACAAGTCCCGTATAGCTTATTTTTATAAGTGAAAGCTTATAGAAAAATTTTTGCAGGCTATCGGCTTTAAATGCGGCATAAGCACATCCGAGCTGACCGATGAAGGCAAGTGTGATAAATATGTAACCCGTCCAGAATGCGGCATCGAATTTCACATAGCCTGCCGCTTCATTCGGAGTGACAAAGCAAATCACATTGAAAATCGCGAGCAGAATCGCCCAGCAGACAGCATAGATTTTAAAATTCTTTTTCATTTTATTGTACCTCTTTCTTTAAAGTATACTTTTAAGTAATTCCGCTTTTGTCGCGGCAAATTCTTCTTCGCTGATAAGCCCTGCTTCTTTCATCATGGCAAGCTTTTCTACCTTGGCTTTGAAAGTCGCCATATCATCCGCATGCTTTGGCACTTCTGCCTCCGTCGGATTCAGCGCGCCCGATACCGCACTGCCGACTACACCACCGACTGCGCCGCCGACGCCTGCCATAGTGCCAAGCCCCACACCGAGGTTTGTAAACTGACCGACCGCTTCGTTTTTTGCGGCTTCTGTCGCAACATCAAAACCGCGCTCCTGCTGATATGTATAGCCCTCCTGCTCGCGCTTTTTTGCCTGCGCCTGAGAATCTATGATGACTTTTTGCGCTTCTGTCTGCGCATAAATGAGATCCGTCTGCTGACGGAGCTTTGCCTCGGCTATATCCGCATACTGACGGAAATGAAGCTCCTTGAATTTTTCATATTGTCTGTCACCGTCGGGTCTGGCAATATTTGTGACGAAAAACCTCTCCAATGAAACTCCGTATCCGAGAAAATCGGGGATAAGCAGTTTGTGTATATTTTCCGAGAACATAGTGAGATTTTCATCTATTTCAAAGATATTTATCGCATTTGTTTTCATCACCTGTGCGATATAGGTTTTGACTCTCGTCATCAGAAATGCGCGGAAAAATCCGACCAGCTTCTGCTGGCTGAGGTCGCGCTCCGTGCCGACAAGCTTTACGAGCAGTTTTCTGCTGTCCTCGGCACGCAGACTCATTTCGCCCGAGGCACCTATCGAAATCGGGAATCCATATGTCGGCTCTATATATTGCACCTTGCTGTCGGTGCCCCACTTGATGCTCATCTGCTCTGTCTTATTTATGAAATATACTTCGCAGTGAAAGGGTGTTTTATCGCCTGTCGCTCTGTTCAGTACCTTGCCGATGAGCGGGATGTTCTGCGTTTCAAGCGTATATCTTCCGGGACCGAAAAGGTCGAGCGCCTGGCCGTTCATGAAGAAGATTGCTTCCTGACTCTCATGTACAATGAGTTGTGTCATACTGTTGAAATCCTCGCAGGGATGCTTCCAGATAAAAGTGCCGTTGTCGCCTTCATACTTGATGATTTCTGAAATATTAGCCATAAAAAACTCCTTCTGTATTTTCATGCAGATATATAACCATCTGACATAAAAATATAATTTTATCTATTTTTATATAATCTTAACACGCATCATGACAAAAGTCAACTATACCATTTGGCTACTTTATCTCCAATTTGGCTACTTTTAAGGAAACAAACTGTATTTTTCGTCCAAAATTTCGATATAGCAACAAGTCGGCTACCTCAAACTCGCCAAATTTTCAACGAAACATCAAAACGGCACAGCAGAAATCTGCTGTGCCGTTTTAATCTGTATTTACTGTATTCACTTTTTTCATTTTCGGTTTTGCCATTATAGTCTGATTCCGGATTTTTTCTCTGCCGAGGCAAGAAATTTTCTGACAGTTATCGACGGTATGGCATAGTTCATGGCGGTTTCTCCGTCTCTGCCGCCGGTAACCATGCCGATAAATTCCCCATCTGCACTTAGCACAGGTCCGCCGGAATATCCCGTTGTTACGGGGGCGGAAATCATCATCAGCTTTCTCCCGCCTATTTCCCTGCAGGTGTCGCTGACGATGCCGTCCACTATGCCCAGTCCCTCACCCTTGCCGTTACCTATGACGCAGATTTTATCGCCTGTTTTGACGGTGCTGTATGAAATCTTCATGGCAGGCAGTTCCTCTGCCTCGGCACAATGAAGAAGTGCGAGGTCCACCGTTTTATCGCTGTAGATAAGCTCTGCTCTGAAAAGAATTTCTCTCGGGCGCCTGCTCGCGATTATAACATCGCAATAATTTTTCATATTGCCGACGTCAGCCACTAATCCGCCTGTGATATGGGCATTTGTGAGTACATATCCGCGCGGCGAAATGATGATTCCTGTTCCGGAAGATTCGTTTTCGCCGGTTATGGTATTGATTTCGAGCACGCTTTCGACGGCGGTTTTATATATGTCAGCCGTGGTTTTCGCATGTGAGGCTTCCTTTGTAAAGGAAAAAACATTATCGCATGAAGTGCACATATACATGCCGTTTGTGACGGGAGAAACGCGCCTGCTTCCGCAGATGGGACAGAATAAACTCTCCATATCACGGTGCCTCCTTTATAGTCTTTGCGCTGAAATCGGCTTGCTCCCAACTCTTTCCCCAACCCGCGGGAATCTCATCCGCATAAACATAAAAGACAGTATCATGACACCCGAGAAAAGCGGCATCATCAACCACGATATTCTTCGGGATATATACCGTAACCAAGCCATCGCATTCCCAGAAAGCGATTTCTTTTATCATCTTCAGTCCCTCGGGAAGCCGTATCTCCTTTATATCTTTGCAGGCGCGGAAACATGAGCCGGAAATGATTTTAACACTATCTGGTATAGTTACATTTTCAAGGCTTGTGCAATATGCAAAAGTAGAATCCATTTCACGGAAACTGCCCGCAAGCTTTGCGCTTTTCAGCGAGAGACAATGCTGGAAAACATAGCCGTCAAAAACCTTTACCGTGTCGGGAAGCGAAATTTCCGTAAGAGATGCGCAATACGAAAAAGCTTCTATTCCTATTTTTTCAAGTCCATAAGGAAATGTCACGGAAGAAAGCGAAGTACAGTTTTTAAATGAGCACCCGCCTATCTCCTTGAGTGAACTCGGAAAACGAATACTTTCGAGTGTAAAATTATTCTGAAAAGCGTCAGATTCTATTCTGTATACCGTCAGTCCGTCTATTTTATCGGGAATATATACATTCGTTTCGCTGCCGTTATATTTTTCTATAATGCATCGACTGCCAACCACGCGCACGGTCATTTTTTCATAATCAAAAGTTTCGCCGTCATAATGCTTCTGCGACGGTTTTGATGTCGTCGCCGTCGTCTCGGTCGTGGTGGTTTTTGTAGTCGTGGTAGTCGTGGTGGTTGCAGTGGTTGCGGTAGTTTCAGACGGAGCGGTAGGCGTCGTTGTCGCCACAGTTACTGTAGGTGTCGTTGTTGCCACCGTTGCCGGAGTTCTTGTTGTTGCGGTAGTTGAGATTGTAGGTACAGTTGTTGCCGGCGTCCATACAGGTATCCATTTTGTCGTCGTTGTTTCTTTTGTTGTCCAACTTGTTGTGCTCGTTGTATTCGTCTCTGTTACTGTAGTTGTCGTAGCGGCTGTTTCGGTTGTGGTTGCCTCGGTAGTTGCCGTCGTCGCCGTCGTCTCGCTCGTCGAGGCTACGGTATTCTCCGACGAAGCCGTGTCCGAAGAAGATGTACTGCTCTCCCCTGTCGTATCGCTCACAGTGGTCTGCACCGTTGTCGTAGGCGTATCGGGTTGCCTTTTCGGGAGCAGATTGTTTATGAAAAAGAAAACGCCCGCGCACATGATAAATGAAAATGCCGCCACGGCAATCAGCTTTGCCGCAGAGGAATTGCCGCGCGGTCTGCCGCTGTATAATCTGTAGTTTACAGGTTCATCGCACTCGCGCATGATGATATCGTCTATATCTACGGAAATGACATGCAGTCCCATCGCGGAAAAATCGGGACATTTCTGCAGTTTTTCGCAGATTATATCCTGCAATACGCGGATGTGCTTTCTCGTATATTGGCGATAGATATCAAAACTCTCGGAATAATCCATGAGTGCCTCTTCGCCGAGCTTCCTTACTATCGGCACAGTCTCGCTGCGCACCTTTTCCGCAAGCCTGCGCTTCCTGCCGCCGAATCTTTGCGCAAAAGCGGCTTCATCCTTTACCTTAAGCAGATAAGTACCGCTCATTCCGGCAAAAAATGTGCTTTTTGACGAAGCCTCATTTTCAAAAGCCCATATGCGCACATTTCCGAAACCGAAAGCAAAATCGAAAGAGGGGTCAATGTTGTTTTTTCTCATTTTTGCTCTTCCCTCTCACTGCGAAAAATCAAATCCTCTATCCTATCGAGTGTTTCGTTTGCTATATCGTCGCGCGAGATGGCAAAAATGAGCCGCTTTTTCTTTTCGGCAAACTCTGTGAGATTTATCTTTATCGAAGTGGATGAACCGACGATGGTTTTCCGTATTTTCGTGATATCGGTAGGCGAAAGCGGATATGCATCGCAGAGCAGCTTTTCTATATCAGAGGGAATGTTTCTTTTTCCGTTTTCTATAGCCGACAGATAAGAGGGGGAAAGATTCAGCTTTTTTGCCATTGCTCTTGAGCTGTCACCGCTGTTTATTCTGATTATACGCAAAATTTTTCCGAATTCCGTAAGCATTTATTTTCTGTCCTTTCGATGCATTGCTACATTATTATACAAATTATATAGCATTTTTTCAATTATGTCAATCGCCTTTGCAAAAAAGCTGTGAATTTGCTCCACAATGTTGTGAACAGATAATTCAAAATGCCGTTTTCTATTGAAATCGATAGCGTATGAATGTAAAATATACTCAGGAATTGTCAATTATACCATATTTTACGGCAATTGACTCTCTTATAAATACTGTATATGGAGGATGAAATGATGAAAAAACATTGGAAATTGCTATTGCTTTGTGTTGCGATAGCTACAATTATGTGTGCGCTTTGCTTCTCGCTGAACGCGGTAAATTACAGCGGAATATGTGGCGGCGAGGGCGACGGAAGCAATATAACATGGTCATTTGATACAGATACGGGCTTGCTTAAATTTGAGGGCACGGGAAAAATGGCAAACTACGGTCCGGACGGTGCTTTCCCGAGCCCGTGGTATGATAAATACGAAAGCCAAATCCGCTCCGTAGAGATAGGCGAGGGGATAACATCTATAGGCTCCTGCGCCTTTTACAAATGTATATATCTTTCAAGTGCTGTCATACCTGAGGGCGTGACTACAATAGGCGACAGTGCGTTTTCCGCTTGCCGGAGTCTTAAAGAGATATACATTCCGAGCACAGTGGAAAAGATAGGCACACGCACATTTTCATGGTTTGTCGGGCTTGAAAAGATAACCGTCAGCGAAAACAATCCCGTTTTCCACAGCGACGGCAACTGCATCATAGAAACGGCGACAAAAACTCTGCTCACGGGATGCAACACGAGTGTTATTCCGACAGACGGAAGCGTTACCGCAATAGGCGACAACGCTTTTTCGGGTTGCAACGGTCTCTCGAGCATCGTAATACCGGATTGCATAACAAGCATCGGCGAATGCCCGTTTGTTTTCTGCAACAGCAATCTTACCGTTATATTCCCGACAGGCAGTGCCAGTTACATCCATGATGTGAAGTACAATCGCAACAACAACTGCTTCATAGATACCACAACAAAAAAGCTCATAGCCATCTGCGAAAACAGCGTCATCCCGACAAACGGCAGTGTAACATCTATAGGCGAGCGTGCACTCTCGTATGTTCCCGAGCTTCCGAGTATAAATATACCGAGCGCCGTAACGCAAATCGATGCGGGTGCTTTCTCTGGCAGCAGTTTTGTAAAGGTTTTCTTCCTTTCCTCTGATGTAATAATAGACGACGGCGCCGATATACCTGCCTCCACCGTCATCTACGGAGATGCGGGTTCAACTGCCGAGAGCTATGCGCAGGCACACGGAAATACCTTTGCAAAAGTACTCTACAGCGGAAGTGCCAACACAATTGAGTGGAGAATCTATGACGACAGAGTTATGCTTCTCAGCGGTATAGGAAGCACAGGCAACTACAATAACAGTAAAAGACCGTGGGCTGAATATGAAGACAGCTTCTCCGATGTTGTGGTCGGCGAGGGCATAACAAAGCTCGGCGACAGAACATTCTATGCCTACAAAAAAGTACTCAAGAGCATTACTCTTCCGAATACGCTTGAATATATCGGAGCAAGCGTTTTCTCTGATTGCACCGCTCTCACGGAAATAAAACTGCCGAACAATTCGCTTAGGTCATTAGGCAACAGTGCCTTTGGCGGATGCACGGGAATAAAGCATTTTCATATTCCCGAAACAGTATGGAGTATGCATAATTCTTTTTCGGGATGTAAGGGGATAGAGTCTATCACCGTAGACTGGATGAGCACATATTACCGCGCAGAGGACGGCATTCTTTATAATCTTGACAAAAGCGAGATATTATTTGTATATTCTCTCGACGGTACAACTCTGACTATACCGAAAACAGCAAGAAATATTCAGTCATCCGCTCTGGACCTCTGCACAGAGCTTGAAAGATTTGAATGCGAAGAAGGAAGCACATACTACACTGCGGAAGACGGCGTTCTCTACGCCAACACCAGCCAAGGAAAAATGCTTGCTATGGCTCCGAAGAAGCTTGCCGGAAAGCTCGTCGTTCCCGACGATGTTGCGGTCGTGGGACAAAATGCATTCAACAGTTGTACTCTGCTGACAGAGGTTCAGCTCCCCGCAGCCCTTACAAAAATAGACGGTGCGACATTCAGATTCTGCTCATCGCTTGCAAAGATAAATATTCCGGAAAGCGTGACATACATAGGTCAGCGCTCTTTTGAGGGATGCTCCAGTCTGCCGGAAGTTTTAACCATCCCGAAATCCGTTAAATATATCGGTGAATATGCTTTCAATGGTTGTACGAGCCTGAAATTCATATATATTGAGCCGGACTCTGTTGAAATAGCTTCTGCCAAAATTGTATTTCCCTATAATGCGATACTCATCTGCCCGAAAAACAGAGTAAACAAGGACGGCGAAACAGTCAGCAGCACCGCGGTAGAGCATGCCATTCAGTACGGACGCAAATATATCGTTTGCGATTATCTCAATAATTCGGCTACTCTCGGCAAGGATTTCTCATATAACATCTATGCGCTCTTCTCCGATAATATAAAGGATGTAGTTAAGGTTCGCTTTACCATGGGCGGCTTTACGGAGGAAGTTTCTCCCGCTCTTGCAAATGCAAGCGAAAACAAATATAAGTTTGTTTTCCGCGGTATAGCACCCCAGCAGCTCGGCGATTTCATAAATGTTGAGCTTGTCTGCGACGGCAATGTGATAAAATCAATTAAAAATGTCAGCCTGAAAAAATATTTTGAAAAGCTTCTCGAATGCGATGCAAATGCACTCCAATACAGCGAGAAAAAATACTCCCTGCTCAAGCCGCTGATATATGATGTATTCGACTACTGTACAGCCGCTCAGAAGTTCACAGGCTACAAAACAGATACCCTGATAAATGCAGGCTATGAGGGCATGGGAACAACATATTCCGCCGTCACAACAACCGACAACAAAACAACCGGAACAAAGCTTGAAAGCGCTCATTTCAAAGGCAAAACAATATACTTTGATTCCACAAACAAGATAGTATTTTACTTTATTACCACCGATGTGGAAAATACGGTTCTCACTATCGGCGATAAGACTTATACAAGCGCAGATTTCAAGAAAGGTACAGCCGCAAACGAATACAAGATATACAGCGATGATGTCTACGCTACCGAGTTTGATAAGGTATTTACCTGCACAATATCCTGTAACGGTGTCGTAGGCGAAAGCGCATCATACAGCATAAAATCATATGCTTACTCAAAACAGGATAAAAACGATAAAACAGGCGAGCTTGCCCGTTGCACTTATAAATACGGCGTTTCCGCTTTCAACTTTGCAAATGCAGATAAGACAGGCGGTTTCGAGGGTGAACTCGACTAAAATCACGGGAGGAAAAACATGAAAGAAATTTTTGAATCAGCTGTGATAGAGCTGATAATCCTGCAGGATGATGATATAATCTGCAATTCGCCTCCAGTCATAGAGCTTCCCGATCTCCCTGCCTGATGAGCCACCCGCGGAAATATCCCACAAAATAAAATCGTCAATCGAGTAAATCTCTTTTGAATAAAAAGGAAGCGCACCGTCCCCCCTTGGTGCGCTTCCTTTTTGTATATAACGAAAAAGCCCTCCGAAGAGGGCTTTTATTGTTGTTTTGTGGCTATTGCTCTATCATATCATTTCCTTATCCAAGTTCCAGACGAAGGTCTTATCGAAGAGAAAAAACTACCTATTTCATTTCTATTGCTACAATCTGTAATCCGCTCCCAATTGCGGCTGTTCTTATATGCTGAGTTTGCGCTGGCACTGTCCATCGTAGCCGATATGTAATAGCTTTCCCCTCTATATGCAGAATGGTATGCTGCATCATAAGATAGAGCTGTATATACATATGCACTACTATTCTTCTCACTCCACACATATCTGATTTTCCAATTAGTTATTTCATCGGAATTCCAGACTATTGTCGCATCTCCAAAAGCTGCTACTCCGATGTATTTTAATAAATCAGGGTTTATGACTATAGTTGAGCTATCAGAAAATCCATAGAAGCACTTTTCTCCTATGCTTTCACATACAGAAGGAATCTCTATTGATGTTATTTTTAAATCATAGTAAAATACTTCTTCACCAAATGATGTTACGCCATTGCAGCCTGAAACTTTTTCAAGCATCGGACACTTATAAAAAGCTTTATTTTTTATAGTCTTAACACTATCAGGTATCACAACTTCCACTAAATTCTGTAATTCGCTAAAAGCATTTTCTTCTATTGTTGATACCTGTTTATTGTTATAAGTTGACGGAATCGTAATCTTCGATGCTATAGCAGCCTCACTACCTGCCGAAACGCTGTATGTATTATCAGCTAAAAGTGTAAATTTCAGAACGCCATTAGTAGCATCCCCTGCATTGTTATTAAGCTTTCCGAGATTCTGTGTTGTACCGTCTGTGTAAGTAACTATCAACTCTCCTGATTCGTTGAATCCAATGCTTGCGATTCCTCGTCCGGCTTCGCCTTTGTCGCCCTTATCACCTTTGTCACCTTTATCTCCGGTATCACCTTTGTCACCTTTGTCTCCGGTGTCACCCTTGTCACCTTTTTCTCCGGTGTCACCCTTGTCACCTTTTTCTCCGGTGTCACCTTTGTCACCCTTTTCTCCAGTGTCACCTTTGTCACCCTTTTCTCCGGCGGCTTTTACTCCTGTGTCTGTCGTGCCTATCCACCAATTGCCGTTTGCTCCAATGTAAGGTGTGTCTCCGGCTTCACCCTTGTCGCCCTTATCACCTTTGTCGCCTTTCTCTCCCGTGTCGCCTTTGGCTCCGGTGTCACCCTTTTCTCCGGTGTCACCTTTGTCGCCTTTATCTCCGGTTTCGCCCTTAGCTCCGGCGGCTTTTACGCCGGTATCTGTTGTTCCTATCCACCAATTGCCGTTTGCTCCGATATAAGGTGTATCTCCGGCTTCGCCTTTGTCGCCTTTCTCTCCCGTGTCGCCTTTTTCACCTTTTTCTCCAGTGTCACCTTTGGTTCCAGTGTCTCCCTTGTCGCCTTTTTCTCCGGTGTCACCCTTGTCACCTTTAGCTCCGGTGTCACCTTTGTCGCCTTTAGCTCCGGTGTCACCTTTGTCACCCTTGTCACCTTTTTCTCCGGCTTCACCTTTATCTCCAGCGGCTTTTACTCCTGTATCTGTTGTTCCTATCCACCAGTTGCCGTTTGCTCCGATATAAGGCGTGTCTCCTGCATCACCTTTATCGCCTTTTTCGCCTTTGTCGCCTTTTTCGCCCTTGGCTCCGGTGTCACCTTTGTCACCTTTTTCTCCGGTTTCACCCTTAGCTCCGGCGGCTTTCACTCCTGTGTCTGTTGTTCCTATCCACCAGTTACCGTTTGCTCCGATATAAGGTGTATCTCCGGCTTCGCCTTTTTCTCCAGTATCACCCTTATCGCCCTTGGATCCTGTTTCACCTTTATCTCCGGCGGCTTTTACGCCGGTATCTGTCGTTCCTATCCACCAGTTACCGTTTGCTCCGATATAAGGTGTGTCTCCGGCTTCGCCTTTAGCTCCGGTGTCACCCTTATCTCCTTTTTCTCCTACAAGAGTAAGAAGCCACTCGGGTTCTGTTCCTGCATATCCATTTGCACAAGCAATTTCATATGCAGATTTGCCATTACTGCCGTTTTTACCCACAAGCGACGCAAGCCACTCCTGCTGGGTACCACGATATCCGTTGTCGCAGGCAATTTCATAAGCCGACTTACCATTTTTACCATCTTTTCCGACAAGTGAAGCAAGCCATTGCGCGAGCGTGCCGCTATATCCGTTTTTAACGGCAAGTTCATATGCCGACTTTCCGTTTGTGCCATCCTTACCGTCTTTTCCATCGGCACCATCAACGCCGTCAATACCGTTGATACCGTTTTTGCCGGAAAGTGATGAAAGCCATTGCGCAAGCGTACCGCTGTATCCGTTCATAACAGCAAGTTCATATGCAGATTTACCGTTTGTGCCATCCTTGCCGTCTTTTCCGTCAGTGCCGTTCTTTCCTACGAGCGAAGACAGCCATTCGGATTCCGAACCGGAATATCCGTTTTTGACAGCAAGTTCATATGCCGACTTGCCGTTTGCGCCATCCACTCCGTTAGCTCCCGTCTCGCCGGCTAAAGAAGCAAGCCACTGCTCGACTGTTCCGTTGTAACCTGATTCGACAGCCAGATCATAAGCCGATTTTCCTTCGCCTTTTTTCATTGCCGTATTTCTTCCCAAAAAGAATGCCGCAATCACAAGCACAATGAGTAAAACTATCTCTGCTATTATGATTGCTATATTTCTCTTTTTTGCCATAATCAAGTGCCTCCGTAAAATATAATATGATATAAATATTATAAACTTTACATTTGGCTTTTTCAATAATTTAGGACGCATTGTCAAGTCAGTGCACAAACTGTGAAAATATTTCACAGTAAAAAGAAGTCCCCCTCGGGGACTTCTTTTGCGTTTACTTCTCGTCGCTCTGCTCTGTTTCACGATAAAGCACCGCGACTACCACGACAACCCCGTCGGTAGCCTGAACCGCCTGCATCTGTTTTATCTCCCATCCCTGACTTAGCAGTGTCTCAAATTCGCGGCACTGCTTTTTGTCATAGATATTTGCGCTTGCAAGTTTATACATAATATTCCTCCTTTATTCTTCATACCATTGTGCCTGCTTCTGCCACATATCGGCATATACGCCGCCTGCGGCAAGCAGTTCTCTGTGATTTCCTATTTCGGATATTTTGCCGTTTTTCATAACGATAATCCTGTCCGCCATGCGGCATATGCCTATTCTGTGCGATATGACAAAAGCCGTCTTTTCCTTTGCCATATTTATGAAATCGGAAAGTATATCATATTCTATCATCGGGTCGAGTGCGCTCGTCGGCTCATCGAGGATAAGTATATCCGCATCGCGGAAAATGCCTCTTGCCAGCGCCACCTTCTGCCATTGTCCGCCCGAAAGCTCCTTGCCGCCGAATTCCACGCCGAGCTCCGTATCAAGCCCGCCGATGTCCTCTGCCAGCTTATCTATACCGACGGATTTTGCGGCAGATTCAATTCGCGCCCTGTCGCCGAGTTCACCGAATCGGCTGAAAGCTATATTCTCGCCGAAAGTAAGGCTGTATCTGCCGAATTTCTGCGCCACAAGCGAGAAATTCTCATAGTAGCTTCCGTCGAAATCGCAGATGTTTTTGCCATCCATATCCACTTCACCGCCCGTAGGTGCATAAAGCCCCATCAGCAGTTTTGTCAGCGTAGTCTTGCCGCTTCCGTTTTCGCCGACGACGGCAATCTTTTCGCCCTTGTATACGGTGAAATTCACCCCGTCGAGTGCGTTTCTGCCTGCACCCGGATATCTGAATACCAGATTTTTTGCCGAGAGCGATTCTTTGAAGCCATCGCATTTTTCGCTCGCTTTTTTATCGGTTTTGAAATCAAAAAAGTCGTAGTAGTCGTTTGCATAGTTGCATTGGCTCTTTATCGAAGCGAAGCTTGAAAGCAGGCTCTCGGAAACGCCCTGCATGGAGGTAAATGCGCTGAGACACGCGCTGAAAGCGCCTATGGTTATAAGCGAGGAGCGCAGCAGATAAACGCAGAAAGCAATCGATGCCGCATATGAAAATATCTTGAAAAAATCGCAGAGGAATGTGCGGAAGCGCGATTTCAGAGAGAAGCGTTTGTTTTCCTCAAAAACCTCATTCTGCACGGTGAAATATTTATCCGTGAGATATTTTGACGAGCCCATCACGCGCATTTCCTTTATGGTGTCCTTGCCCGTCAGCACGCCCCAGAGATATGTGCCGAGGCGGCTTTTCTCCGTATTCTTTCTGTAGAGCTCATATCCTTTCTGCCCGTAAATAAGTCTGATGATAAAGGACGGGATTATGGAGAGGAGCGCCAGAAGAACAAGAAGCGGATGATATTTGCAAAGCACGAGTGCCGTTCCTATTATCCTGAAAGCATTCGGTATTATATCAAAAACTCCGCGGAAAACATTGCCCATTCTGTCCTGATATACGGCATCCTTTGCCCGCCAGAACATATTCGATATCTCCGGCACCTCCGAAGCCTCAAGCGAGAGCGAAACGGTAAAAGCCGAGAGCCTGTGGTGAAAGACCTCAAATTTCGGAACAGCGTCTATCTGATTTATCCTGTACGAAATCTTTTCGAGAATTAGATTTACAAGATAGCATCCGACTATGACGGCACAGATGAGAAGCAGATTTTCCAGCTCACCGCTTCCCTCCTCACCTGCGGTATCTATCAGCCTTGCCGTAAACAACACGAGCGCAACAGATATTCCCGCAGATATAAGCTGAAAAATGAACGTCACCGTAGTTATCAAAGGCATCGCGCTGAATGTATCGCGAATCGAAAGCCATATTGTTTTTGCCATGCTTCTTTTCGATTTTTCCATAGCTTATGCCTCCTTTTCCGTATACCATGAGCTTTGCTTTTCCCACATCTCGTGATAAAGTCCGCCCTTTTTGAGAAGCTCTTCATGCGTTCCCTCTTCGGCTACAGTGCCGCCCGAAAGAACGAATATCTTATCCGCCATTTTTGCCGATGCGAGCCTGTGCGAAATCATTATCGCGCCTCGCTTTGAGAGCACATCGGCAAAGCGCTCATACATTTTGCTCTCGGCTATGGGGTCGAGTGCCGCCGTCGGCTCATCCATTATCACAAAGCGTGCATCCGAGATATACGAGCGCGCCATGGCTATTCTCTGCCACTGTCCGCCCGAAACATCTATGCCGTCGCTGTATATCTTGCCGAGATTCAGGTCGAGCCCTTTATCGTTCATTTTCGGAAGATCGCCTATGCCTGCATCATCGAGCGCCGCCTTGATCTTCACATCGTCATGCAACTTACTTATATCGCCGAGAGCGACATTTTCGCGGAGCGAAAGCTGATAGCTCTGATAATCCTGAAAGATAACGGAAAATACCTTTCTCCGTTCCTCATCGGAGAGTTCGCGGATATCGACTCCGTCTATGTAGATATGCCCCGCCGTTGGCTCATAGAGCCCGAGGAGCAGTTTTATCATCGTGGATTTTCCCGCACCGTTCTCTCCGACAAAAGCAACGCGCTCTCCCTTGTCTATTTTCATATTCACATCGCGCAAAACATCTGCCGTGCCCGTCGGATAGCGGAAATCTACATGTTCGAAGCGGATTTCATCGCCCCTTATATCATGTGCCGCACCCGACTGAAGCCTGCGCTCCGGCAATGCAAGAAAATCCTGATAGTAGCCTATCCCATATGAAAGCCGCAGATAGTTCGCCACCTGTGAAACCAGCCCGCGCACAAGCCCGTAGAATGAAGTGAGCGATGTCACGAGCGAAACGAAAACGCCGAGCGTGATACTTCCCTTTACAAGCATGACAGAGAGGAAAGCCAGCGTAGCCGCCGTGAAGATAATGATAAATACAGAGGAACCCGAGGAAAGAAACAGCACCTTTTTCAGCGTCTTTTCCATATCGCGGTTTATCCTCATCGTCAGCTCGTCGGATTTTGCTATGAGCTCCTTTTTCGCATCAAAAAGCTTTATTTCCTGCAATGCATTCTTGTCCACGAAAAGCTTCTGCAGATAGAATCTCTTTCTTATATCGGTCGTCATATTCCAGCGGAGCTTCATTTCCTTATTTGCCGCCGTGCTCTCGAGGATAAACATCGGTATCATCGTGATAACGGCGACTGCTCCGAGCAGATAGGAGGCACGCGAGAACATCGCAAGTATGCCGACCGTGCCGATGACGGAATATATCACGGAAATCATCACTCCGAAAACCGAGAGAACAGCCGACTGCGGATTTTCCGATATTTTCTGGAGCATATCCTGATTATCCTTATTTTCAAAGCATTCGTACTTTATATTTCGGAATTTCGTGAGCGTCACGGGTATCTGCTTTTTATTGAGCTCAGATGAAATCATAGTCATCATGAAGCCCGAGAGGAGCGAAAAAAGATTCCCGAGTATTATGGAGAGCACGAGCAGTACGCCGAATATTACGATACCCGTATATTCTCCCGCGCTCCCCGCCAGACTGTCTATCAGGCGCTCCATAAAATATATGCGCACAGTCGACAGCCCCGCGGAAAGTATCATTATCAGCAGATATAAGCTTCCCCACAGGGCGGCATATCTGAAAATGACTTTCAGCGAATAAATTCCCTTTTTTATTGCATTCATTTTTCAAAAAAGTCCTTTCATTTTTGTTAAAGCGCCGTATTTGCCTGTCGCCTCGGCGGTCTTTTCGTTAACATAGTAACAAAAGCGGCGAAAGGTTAGCAAAAAAATAAAAAAATCGCCATTTTCATGACGATTTTTTATTTTTTCGTTTTATTTCAGGATAATGTATGCTGTAGGGACGAAATCCGAGTGCGCAAAGGTCAGCAGACCGCGCGAATGCATGGAGCCCAGAACATTGCCGAAGATATTTCCGCCCATATATATGCTTGCAACCGACGGTATCTTCTCCTTCAGCGATTTCGGCGTATGACTGCCGAGCAGCCACAGGCACTTATCGAATATGCGGTCAAAAGAAGCCTTCATTTCGTCCGTCAGCGGCGAAGTTATCTTTTCGAGCCGCGCCCACTGCTCCTCGGTATATGCGGGCATCGACGGCAGATATGCGACGGCGCGCTCTCTCACAAACGGACTTATGTTTTCAAGCACTATTTTTTCTATATCTCCGAGCTTTCTCTTTCCGTCGCGGGCAATATCAATAAGCAGATTCACGCCCGCTTCGTTTTTATATATCCAGTTGTGCGGCGGAAATTTGCTCTCTTCCGATATCACATCGATAAATTGCAGCAGGCTCCCGTCGAGAGCATACATAGCGCAGAGTGCCGCCTCAAACTCGGGATTGTAATCCTCTACGCCGAAAACGATATCTTTTTCATATTTTGTCTCGCGGAAATCTTCGGCAAGCTTTTTAAGCGAAATAAGCGCGATATGCCAGAGAAAAGCGCCGTCATCCATATCGGAGCCGATGAAGCCGATACTTCTTATCTCCTTTTCATGCGCGGATGCAAAAGAAGCTATCATATCGCCCATCTTTTCGTATTCATCGCCGATGAGATTTTTCAGGTCTCTTTCGAAAAGTGATGTCAGAACGATTATATTTGTCGAATATTTGTCCCGCGAGGGGCGGACAAGCATACCCGAATCGATAAGCGGTGTGATCTCATCCTCGATATAAGGCACGGCGCAACCTATCTGGAGACTTATATCCTGCAGGGTGCAGGCATCGTTATAGCAAGCCATGAGTATATTCTGAACGATTTTCTTTTTGCAAATATTATAATAAATGTTGTTGCCGCTTCCGAAATACAAAACGGCGATATTCTGCGGCTCGTAGCTTCTCTCTCCGAGAATGCGTTCCATCTGCATACCCTCCTTTATCTTTTTTCTTGCCTTGAAAAGCATGAATTTCACATTTCCCTCGGATGTGTGAAATTCCTTAGCCAGCTCATCACACGACTTCCCGTATTTATAGAAGCCTATGAGCAGATTTCTGTAGGTCGCGGAGCAGAGCGAGAGCTCCTTGCGCAGCTTCCCGACGGCGGGATTTTCCTCCTCTTCCGGCTCGTCGGCTATCTCCGTCTCCGTCTCGTCGAGTGAAACCGTTGCCGCACTCCTGCTCTTCTTTCTTGCCCACAGGCGGCATTGATTCTGCGCCACCCTCCAGATAAAACCGTAGAGTGCATCATCGTTTCGCAGGTTTTTATATGAGGAGAGAATCGCGAGCATGATATCCTGTGCCAGATCCTCGGCTTCTGATTCGTTTCCCGTATGCCGCAGTGCATAGAAAAAGATTTTGTCGCTGTTCTCCGTCAGCACGGAATTTATTTTATCCTCGCTTATCAAGATATCACCTCATTTCCCGCAAAGTCGTTTGTTTTTTAGATTATATCAGATTTTGTTTTTATTGTCAATGGCGCTGTCCGCTTGCAGTTTCTTTCCCATTTCGAGTCTCACCTCGTGCCGCTCCGGGTCGGAATTTGAATATGCATAAAGGTCAAAGCCGATTATCTTGAAGCCGTTCTTTTTATAAAACGCAATTGCCTTTTCATTGCAGGACTGCGTTTCGAGAACAATCATGCGCGCGCCGAGAAGCTCCGCTTCTTTTGTGATAGTTTCCATCAGACGCGTGCCGATTCCTCTGCCGCGCCCGTCGCTTTCAAATATGCAGATATTGCTTATGCGAAAGCGATTATTCCAGGTTTCGGGAGAGCCCTCGATATATCCGAGCATTTTCTCTCCCTCAAATGCGCCGAATGCAACGGGCTTTTCCAGCCACTCGCCAAAAAACATATCGTCAAAAGATTTTTCCATAGGCGCATCAAAAGTTTCGTATTTCAGCCGGAAGCCGTCGCCCGTGGCGACTATATCGTAATAGCCTTTTGTCTCGTATCGGAAGGTAAATTTCTTCCCATCATATGCCGATTTGTCAAGCTGCCTGATTTCCATATTTTCACCTCTTGCGGACTCTGCACTGTTTCTTCCGTCGATTTTTTATATTATAGCATATACCTGATTTGCGCGTCAAGCACTACCGACAGAATTGCGCAAAAAAGCCGCAAAGTCCCGCACAAATGTGCGGGACTATAATTATATTTTTGATTTTTGCGTTTGCGCGAGCAGACAGCTTATTTTCCCTGCTTTGCAATCTCATCGAGCAGAATCTTCTCCGCATAGCCGCATGCGCGCTCTACAGAGCCTGCTTCAAAGGGATTTGACAGATTTGCATAGCGCAGTGTCTCAAGATAGCTGCGACTGCCGCCTGTCTTGCAGAGATTGAGATAATCCTGCCATGCGGCGGACTTATTCTCGGCGTATTTCTTCTTAAATTCCATCGCGCCCATAGTCGTGAGCGTATAGTTGATGTAATAGAACGGATAAAGATAGATATGCAGCTTGTGATACCAGAAGCCTCCGCGCTCCATAAAGGGATCATTTTCATAGCGGCGCCACGGCATATACTTCTCCTCAAGCAGATGCCACTGATATGTCCGCTCCTTTGGCGTCAGCTCGGGATGAGCATAGCATATATGCTGAAATTCATCAACCGCCACGCCGAAGGGCACAAAGGTCAGCGCCTCCTGAAGATGCGCGAAGCGGAATTTGTCTGCCTGCTCACCGAAGAACCACTCGGCATAAGGATAAGCAAACTGCTCCATGGACATGGAGTGGATTTCCGCGATGTCGGTCGATTCGCTGTAATAATCTGAGATAGGCTGACTGCGCATAGCCATATAGCCCGCAAAGGCATGACCGAGCTCGTGTGTCAGCACCTGCATATCAAAGATGGTATGATTGAAGCAGGAGAATACAAAGGGTGCCTTCAGGCTTGGCAGGCTCGTCATATAGCCCGTTGATGCCTTTCCGGGCTTATTCTGCAGATCCATCAGCTCATGGTCTATCATGAAGTCGATAAACTCGCCTGTCTCGGGGCTGATATCGTGATACATCTTCTGCGCGGTTTTTACCATGAAAGCATCGTCGCCCGCAGGCTCGGCATTGCCGTCGGGGAATATCATCTTTTCGTCGTAGCACATTACATGGTCAATGCCGAGGCGTTTTGCCTGCGCGTCATAGAGCTTACTGCACAGCGGCACAAGAAATTTGCGCACCTGCTCACGGAAAGAGGCAACTTCCTTTTCGCCGTAGTCCGTGCGTCCCTGCTCGAGATAGCCGACGGGAATGTAATTCTCGTAGCCGAGGTTTCTGCCCATCTCATTGCGTATGCTGATAAGCTCGCTCCAGATTTCCTCCAGACGCGGCTCGTTGCTCTCGTAAAACTTTGAATATGCCTTGACGGCGGCGGCACGCACCGCACGGTCGGCATGCTCAAAATATTTCTGCAAGCCGTAGAGATTAAGCGTCTTGCCGTCGAAATTTATCTCGGCGGTAGCCATAATCTTCTGATACTCGTTTTTCAGGCGGCTCTCCTGCTGACGCAGAGGAATATTTGCCTCGCAGTAGAGCTTCTTCTGCATATCTGAGGATACAAAATACTCCTTGCCGAATTCTCTCTCGATATCCGCGCGGAATCTGCCCGATGCGATAGCTTCGCTGAGCGCGACTTCGGCACCGCCGAGCGTGGGAAGCGTATCCTGAAGATAGCTTATCTCCGCCTCGTAAAATTCATCGCGCGTATCGAGCGTATGGCGGATGTGCGCGACGGAATACTGCGTAAACAGCTCGCAGTTCACGCGGTCAATCTCAAAAAGAAGCTCACGCAGCGCATCGTAGCTCTCCGCGCGCTCGACGGCATCCTTCCATGCTGCAAGCTGAGCGCGGTGCGCCTCAAGGTCGGGGCGCTTATACTCCAGCGTTGAAAACTTGAAATTTTTCATGGTATTAAGTTCTCCTTACTCTATATTTTATTATCAATTCTGATTATACTGCAAATCCGGTCGGCTTTCAATTCTTTTTTGCATTTTTTGCCGCACAATGCAGTGCTGCCGCAAATTTACAAATATCGATTCAGCACCCCGAGGACTTTTGCATATTCATCCTCAAGTCCGGTGAAAAGCGGGGCTGCTTTATCAAGCTCGCCACGACGCAAAAATTCGGTCATTGTCGATGCCTTCTCATACAGCCGCTCAAATCCGAGATTGGCGCATATGCCCTTCAGCGTATGAACGGCACGGAAAGCTTCTTCCGTATTCCCTGCGGCAAGCGCCGCCTGCAAATCGGAAAAGCTGCTGTCCTGTGCGAAAAGGCAGAGGAAATGCTTCAGCATTTCCTCATTCCCGCCGAACCGCGCAAGTACTTTTTCGGCATCTGAGCCGGCAATATCGTATATCTCTCTCAATTCACCCATCGTTCTTCCCTCCTTTCGTTATTTGCTTTGTCACTGTCTCAATCAGCTGGTCGATGTTCAGCGGTTTCGGCAGGACACCCGTCATGCCGGCATCGGTATATTCGCGAATGTCCTCTTCAAACAGATTTGCCGTCATGGCAATGACAGGCACGGTCTTGGCATCCGATCTGTCGAGCGCACGGATCCGACGCGTTTCTTCAAGTCCGTCCATCTTCGGCATCATCACATCCGTGAGAATTACATTGATTTCACCGACCGCAGAGGCGGCAAATTTTTCTACTGCCTGTCTGCCGTCATATGCCTTTATGATCTTTCCACCCGCCTCTGTCACCATAAACTCGGCAATCTCCATATTCAGCTCATTGTCCTCGACAATCAACAGGGTAAGCCCTGCGAGAGAAGCGGGAGCGTCTGCCTGCGGTTCTGCCTTATCCGGAGCATCGGCATACAGATAAGGAATTTTGATTTCAAATCGCGTTCCGCGTCCCTGTTCACTATCCACTTCTATGGTTCCGTTCAGTCTGTTTACCAGCTTTTGCACAATGGAAAGTCCAAGCCCCACGCCGCCAAAGCGACTGACACTGTCCGCATTCTCCTGCGCAAACGGCTCAAACATGCTTTTCTGAAACTCCTTGCTCATTCCGATACCGTTATCTTCGCAGACGAAATGCACCTCGGCATAGCCGTCACGGTTCTGCGCCGGATTCTGGGAGACCGAGAACCGCACGGTTCCGCCCTTCTTGCTATATCTAATGGCATTGGTAATAATATTTATCATGATCTGGCGCAGATAAAGTGATTCGCCGACCAACGGCTTATCCTCACTGGAAAGCTGCGGCGGTTCAAGTGTCACACTGTCGTATCCCTTTGCCTGCTCTGCGGCTATCAGATACAGCTTCCGAACCTCCTCTGAAAGACGGAACACCTCTGTCGTCGGTATATCGTCGCTGTTCCTTCCGCCTGCCCTGTTCAGCGTCAGAATGTCATTGACCAGCTCAAGCAGATATTCTGCCGCAGTCTGTCCCTTTGAGCGACAGCTTGCCAGAAGCTCTGTATCAGTCGGATTTCGGTTTGCAATCTCCAGCATTCCGAGTATAACATTGATAGGTGTGCGTATATCATGGCTCATTCTGCGCAGAAAATCCGTTTTGCTCTGATTTGCCCTCTGTTCGTTTCGTACAGCCGTTTCCAGCTTTGCCTGATATTCCAGCTCTGCTTTCTTTTGCGCGTTTACGCTGCTTCGGGCGAGGATTACGGTATCCACTCTTCCTTCTTTGTCTTTTCCGTGTACAATCAGCTTGTCGTTGAGCCACTCTCCGCTTCTGTTCTGATATTCATATTCCGTATATTCCGCCTCCGTAAGACGCTCGGTCATATTTTCGGTATTCAGAAAATCACGATAGCCCTCGCGAAACCGCTCATCTACATATCCGATAATTTCCTTGCAGAACTGCGTATCAAGCGTTCCGTCCTTTGCGACATTGCTCAAATCCGGCGGATATTTCAAAAGCTCGTAGTGATTTGCTTTGAGATCGATCAGTGCCGTAAGACTGTAGACATGGCTGATAGCCTGTATGGTTTCATACTGCCGATTGATCTCGCGGGCGCGTTCTGCTCTTGCTCTGGAATGGAAGAAGCCGATTATGAATACAATCATCACATAAACCGAAAACGCAAACAGCATGATGGCGCGACAGGGCGAATATATTGCACCCGCCGGATAGAAAGCATAAATATCATAATTCCGGCATTTGACGATACCGCCGTAAAAGACGGCTCCGCCCGAAACAATCCTTGTAAGCTCATTTCCGGCTTTCCGCTCTTTCAGAGCTGTAAGCTCCGGTATCTCATCCGCTCCGGTATATGCGCCATCGAGATTTGTTGCAATTATTCTGCCGTCTTCGGCAATGCAAAGTGTTCCGTCAAGTCTCGTTTCGTTTCTCGCCAAAAGATTTCTGACAGGAGAATAATGAAGCTCCAGCTTCTTGCCTGCCTGCCTTGATGCGCAGAATATAATGCCCTTTGCGTCCGTTCTGGCTACGGCGGCAATATCGTAGTTATCCCCGCTGTGCCGGATTCTCGCCGAATAAACATTCTTCGGATGGTCTGAAATCGCCTTTATGGCAGGACTTTGCAGCTCCGCTATCCAGCTCTCATAGCATTCATCCGCCGTACCGTTACATTTGACGGTTCTCATGAAGTTGTCCGGATTCAGATTTTCGTCGAGTACAAGTATGCAGCTCAGTCTCTGGCTGTCGTAGATCCTCTCAATATATTCCTGTCTTGCGCCATCATCAAGCATGGCAAGCGCTTCGCTGAGACTCTCTGCCTTCTCGGTAAGCCTGATGAGACTTTTTACTTCATCCGCCGCCAGAAATTCATCGTAATCGTTGATTTGCTTTTTCAGATCGCTTATATTTCTGTCCATCGTCTTTTGCGCTTCTCTTCGGCTGTATTCAATGCTGAAGAAAAGCGTGCCCAGCATCATAAGAGCTCCGATTGAAATAATAAGTGCGGCAACACTGATATCATGCTTTTGCAAAGAAGTTCTTTTCGTTTTCTGTTTCATTTTTCATTCCCCTTCAGCGCAAAATCAATGTCGAGCGAATATTTTTCCAGTATTTTTCGTATGGTTCCGTCATTCTTCATTTCGGTAAGAACGGCTGTCAGCTGTCCGGCTCTCTTCGCTCCCGTCTCCCTGTCAAAGGCAACCCCGAGATCAGCAGACAACAGTGCCTCGTCAAGCACGCGATATTCTCCGCTGATATTCCGAATATGGTCAAGACAGGCTGTCTCGTGTCCGGCACATGCATCGACGTATTCCTTTTTCAGTGCGGCAAATACATCCGTCATCGTAGCAAAGCTGTATACTTTTTTGACGGAAACTCCGCTTATCGCATCATCTGAAAACAGCTCGTCGGGCTTTGAAGCATTCTGCACGGCGATGTTTTTCCCGTTCAGATCCTTCAGCGTGCGTATATCGCTTGCGGCTTTGACAACAACTACCTGCCTGCTGTGCATATACGGTCCCGCCCATGAGTAATCGTCTTCCCTTCCGTTCATGGAAAAGCTGCCCCACAGGCAGTCTACCGTCCCGCTTTGCAGGCAAGCGTCCTTATTCTGCCATGATATCTGCTTAAATTCCGGTGTCACGCCGAGCCTGCGGCAGGCTTCCTCGGCTATCTCCACATCAATACCGGCGAAGTCGCCGTTATCATCCAGATAAAAATACGGCGAATAAATATCACTGCCGATAGTAAGCGTTTCCTTCTCTGTCGGCTTTTCCGGAGCATCGGCTCCGGTACAGCCCGAAAGAAGCAGGCACATTGCCGCCAGAAAAGCGGCGGCAAGTCTTATAGCTTTCCTTTTAGTAAAATTCATAAAATACACATCCCTTTTAAAATTACCGAAACGCCCGCAGTGTGCTTACGACAATCCGGTTTATGAAGCCCGACAGCTCCTCACGGCTGTATCTGCCGTAGCCATCCACCACCACATGAAGCAATCCGTTTGAAAGATGGATATAAAGCATATCGAGCTCCGCTTCGGTGGCGTGCTTCAGCTCCCCGCGCCAATAGTCGATGCTTTTTTCTCTCGCAAGCTCCGTCATTTTAGCGAGAATCTTTCTGTCGCCTCCGTGAAAGACCAGTACGCGGCAAGCATTATCGTTGCGCTCTATCATTTCATAGATTGCGCTCATAAGTGAAGTGACATCGAGCGAGCGAATATATTTCAGCGACTCCTCGAAGCCTTCAAGCATCTCGTTTTCTATGCTCTCAAGCAAGGCAAAGCAGTCGGTATAGTGTGCATAGAAGGTTGCGCGGTTCAGCTCAGCAAGCTCACAAACCTCCTTGACCGTAATTTTATTTATCGGCTTTTTTTCAAGCAGTTGCAAAAGGCTGTCCTTCAGCACCTTCTGCGTATAGCGTACACGGGCATCTGTCTTTTTCATAGAAAAACTCCCTTCACAAAATATTCACAAAGATAAGCGACATCATCGGCTGCTCCTGTCGGATATCTTTCGGTTTCATAAAAGCTGACGGTTGCTATTTGCCTCTATCTGCATTATACTATAACTGTGAAAGATATTCAACACTTATCTTGAAAAAGGAGGGTAAAAATGTATAAAAAATATTTTGTTACCGGAGCAACAGGCTTTCTCGGCAAAGCGGTAGTACAAAGACTGCTCACAAAAGCGGCTGATATTTACGCTCTGGTCATGAAAGACGATCCGCTTGCAGCCACTCTGCCAAACGGAATACATGTTTGTGTGGGCAATGTCTGCGACCCCTCATCTCTTGATTCGTTTCTCAACGGTGCGGACGGACAAAGCTGTGTGATACACTGCGCGGGAATCGTCTCCGTCGCCAGCCGCCCGGGTGAACAGCTTTATAAGGTCAATGTCGGCGGTACGAAAAATATCGTCAATGCATGCATTTCTCACAGCGTCGGAAAGCTGGTTTATGTCAGCTCGGTACATGCTCTTACGGAAAAACCGAAGGGCATTGAAATAGATGCCGAGACCGATGCCTTTAACCCTGACAGGCTCGTCGGCGATTATGCCAAAAGCAAGGCGATGGCAACCCGAATCGTTCTGGATGCCGCGAGAGCTTCGCTTGACGCAAGCATTGTACTTCCCTCAGGCATCATCGGTCCCGGAGACACGGCGGGAGGAAGCATCACAGAGTTGCTTTTGTCTTTTCTCGCCGGAAAGTTGCCGATTGCCGTAAAGGGCGGATATGATTTCGTCGATGTGAGGGATGTTGCGGCAGGCATTGTCTCATGTGCGGAAAAGGGCGTACGCGGAAAATGCTATATTCTCTCCGGTCACTATGCCACAATCAGAGATATTCTCGAAACGGTTGCCGGAAGCACCGGCATAAAAAAAGCCGTATCGTATATTCCCATCGCGCTGGCAAAAATCGTTGCGCCGTTCTATGAGCTGGACAGTATCCGCAGAAAGAAAAAGCTGTTCTTTACTCCATATGCGGTTCATGTGCTCCAAAGCAACGCCAGATTTTCCAAAAAATCATCCGAAAACGATCTCGGCTATACCCCGCGCTCGCTGAAGGAAACGCTTCTGGATACGGTAAAGTGGCTGAAAAAAGCTCGCCCGGCGACAATTTGAAGTTTTTTCAGACGAATACGGCGAAAAGCGACAACTCTCAAAAAAAGAGCTGTCGCTTTTCTTGTTTTTTTCCTTTCGGATCTGAAATACATGCTCTGTTTCTCCCCTTACCGGTATGGCAGTCAAAGCATTTACCGGCACTTCGGAGAAAAGGCGTGAGACGCATCGGTTTATGATAATATCTTTTTTGAAAAGACAGTCTGTCCGAATTTTCGTGTGCTCTCAGCGAAAAATACTTGACATTATTCCATCTTGGGAATATAATATAAACAGAGAGACGGTGTACATGATAAAATATATTTCTGCCGTGGAAGCGGCAAAACGCCGGAATATTTCAAGACGCCGCACAATTGTTCTAAAAGCGTCAGGTACATCCGCTCAAACGGTGCGGGAAGAAATTATCCCCGATTCAGCAACGGTTTTACACCACGACCCGTAGGCGAAACAGCACAGGCAAAGCCCACGAGCCACGCATGATATAATACAAGGCATCAGCTTTGCACTGCAGGGTCGATGCCTTGCGGCATTTTTACAGAGGAGGTATATCATGAAAAGAAGAATCATCACAATAGGGCGCGAATTCGGAAGCGATTGCCGAATATCTGAAAAGATATCTGTTTGACTGACAGGTTGCAAGGACTCAGAGTCTGAAATTAAAGCAGAGCAGATAAGCCTCGGGAGTTATGCAGGGGCGCAGATCCGCCGTCATGCGGCGCTGTTCAGCGCAGTCGTCCCATCGGAATCTAACTGCAGAGCCTTAAAAACGAATCAAACCAAGGAGTAAAATAAGATGAAAAAGAAAATTGCAGTAGCCTTTCTTGCAAGCTTGCTTTTGAATCTCTTGCTTGCAGTGCCGATACAAGCCAACTCCGCTCAGCGTCACTGGAGCGGAACAGACAGCACCGGCGCACTCGTAAAAGACAAGAGCTGTCCGCTCGTGGTGGATAAAGAGCTTCTGACCTTTGATGTGCAGGAGTTCCCGAAGAATTACTACAACAGTATCGAAGAATTCCTCGCCTATACAGGTAAGGTCACGGCTGAGTACACATTCCGCAACCCCGCCGACTATACGGTGACTGCCACGCTTGTCTTTCCGTTCGGTAACCTGCCTCATTACGGAGAATATATCTACGATTCCCCGACCGATAAGTATACCGCCGTTTCGGATACCGAAAAGTACGGTGTTAAGGTCAACGGCAAGTTGATCAAGGCTACCGTGCGTCATACGCTGAAATACAGAGGAACACCGTTCTCTTTAGACGAGGATATGCCGAAGCTGACAGATGGATATATCGCGGACAGCTTTTTCCGTCCCGATCTCCCTGTATGGGTACAGCAATATTCCGTTGAAGGCATCAGTGCCGAAAACCAAGTCGCAACCGCCGCTTTTGTTCTGCGTGAGGATTCCTCAAAAACACGGGTGCTGTGGGAGGAAAAGAGCGGCATAGCTACGCTGAAAGACGGTATCCGAATATCCGGCTGGACAAAAACCGGCGACACACTTACCGTATATATTTTCGGTGAACCTCCGAAGGACGGTATCACATGGTCGCTTTATGAAAACGGCGCGTGTGAAAAGAAAATTGACGGCAATATTACCTTGAAACATTCGGAACAGATGACCTTCCGGGATTTTGTTTTCAGGGAATACGACAATAACTCCGGCATATCGGAGAGTGATTGGTATAATGCGCAGGTTGCATTTATGAACGCCGGTTCAAAGGATTGGATGTACGGCGGAATTTACACCGAAAAATACTCCTTTTCACTGATGCGGTGGTACGAGTATACCCTGTCGCTGGAACCGGGACAGACTTTGACAAACACGGTAACAGCCCCGCTGTATCCGGCAATTGATGCGGGCTACACACCGAGTATTTATACCTACACCTATCTGCTCTCTCCTGCAAAGACATGGGCGCAGTTCGGAGAGCTGAAAATCGTGGTAAACACACCGTATTACATGACCGAAAATAATCAAGGCAACTTTTCAGGGACGGAAAAGGGCTATGAACTGACCCTGCCGGGTCTGCCGGAAAAAGAGCTGACCTTCACCTTGTCGGAATCAGAGCATCCCCAACCTCCAAAGTTATCGCTTCCGTTCCATCCGGTCTTCCTGTTTGCAGGCTTTGCCGGCTTTGTGCTGATCGGCGGAGGCGTGATTGCCGTTGTGCTGATTATGAAAAGAAAAAAGAGCCGTGGGAAAGAGCAGTCCTGAAAAAAGAGAGGCAAGCCCGATTTGTGGCAGAGCTCTGCTTCGTGAGTGTCCGGCGCATTTTCTTCTGACGGCGGCTGCCGGAATACTCGGAGGCCTTTTGGTGGCATTCTTCTCTGAATTTCCGTCTGACGGGCTGTGGGCGGCGCAAAACACAAGGCTGTTCCCGGCATTGACCGACCTTTTATGTACCGCAGGATATTTTGTTCTGATTCTGCTTCCGATATTGATGAAAAGAGGTGACCGAAAATGTTAAAGCGAAAAGTTTCCGCCATATGGATCTTAATTCTTGCCGTGATAACCGCTGCCGCCTGCATTTTTGCGACGGTGATATATATCCGATACGGCAGACAGACACCGAACAAGGCTCGTGAGCTCGGGCAGTTTCGCTTTCTGAAAGCTGAAAGCGACTCTGCGGGAGTAAGTTTCGAAGTGATCAACATCCGTGAGGTCGGCTCGGATGTTGTTCTGGATTTGCGGTGGATCAATAATTCCGGAAACCCCATTGCATACGGCGAAGCATATGAGCTGTATCGACTGAAGGACGGAAATTGGGAGAAAATTGATACGAAGCTCTTTTTCCCCGATATATGCTACTGTATAAACAGCGGATCTGTCGGCATGATTTCTTATACAATACCGGGGCATATCGATATGACAGAAGGAGAGAGATATCGTTTGCAGACCGAATTTCGATTCCAATACGGGGATGAGTATTTTGAACCGTTAAAAAATCGGTTGGAATTTGAAATAGTGAAAGCTACGAAGCACATTCCGAAGGAGGCTTACACCTACAGATCCGAGCATGACTTTGCAACGCTGCATCTTGACCCGGACAACAGTACCTTCTCCCTCAGCCTGTCTGTGCTCAGCTCCTATTGGCCGCGCGGCAGATATACAGAAAAAAGCGGACATATCATTTGCAAAGCCGCAGATAACACCGGTAACACCTATACTTTCCGCCGGGAAAAAGATTCATTGGTATTTGTGGCAGGTCGTTCTTCCGAAATCCCGCAGTGGTCATTATCTGATAGAAAAGCGATAGGAGGCGTTTTGGACGGCGCGGTCTTCGTCGCAGTTCCGACAAAAAACAACCATTGGTGTACCACCTCTTAAGATAAACATCCTGACCACATCAGGCGGTGCACATGAATTTGAGACTTCTCTTTGCCTCGGCACATGGACAACTACCGAAAACAACTCAAACAATACAGGGGCTTCTATGCAATTCTGCGGTCCGGATATCGGAAAAGAAAGCGGTCTGCCAGAGATTACAACTGAAAGTGCAGCATCAAGGTCCGACCGAAAAGCCAGCCGTCTCTTGCTGTTTTTTGATACGCTTCCCGACAATGTGACGATAAAGTGTATGCCAAAGGAAGGCGGAAACATCAGACAGATTGCAGATATTGAGCGCGATTATATGCACTACTCATTTCAGCTTCTGGAGGGGAGTTATATCTATCGCGTGATAACCGAATGGAATAACGGAAATCGGCGGTTCTGTACACCTATAATTTCTCATGCTGCGAAAGGAATATGATATGACATATACTCAAAAAACGATGGATAATCTCCGGCGACTTGCCGCGCTGTCCGACAAAAGAAACGGCATTACTCCGGAGATGTATACCGAGCACGCAGTGTTTCGCGGGCTCAGAGATATGGCAGGCAACGGCGTTGTGACCGGGCTTACCGAAATATCTACCATAAAAGCAAAGGAAAAAGCACCGGACGGCACCGTTCATACATGTCCCGGGGAACTTTAACTCATTGCATAAGAAGGAAAGAAAAAATGAAATGGTTTTATGAACTTTTGTGGCTTTGGAAATGCTTGGGCATATCGCTGTTGATATCTGCCGTCAGCACTACCGCCGTGACACTGATCGGCAAGGCAAGAAAGTCCCGTCTCCGTGTCTTAACGGGATTTTTCATTGCTGTTACTACATTTATTGTGGTTGCCTTGGTTCTGATTATACTGTCCAACCGTCCGGTTCCGCTTGCCGGTATCCGGTAAGAACAAAGATGGAGGAAGAGAAAAATGGGATTCTGGTTCTATATGGTGTTTATTGACTCACTGATTCCGATTGCAATGATAGGATTCGCCTTCTATTTTTTAATTTAAAGAAAGCACCCAAAGGAATAAACTCTGTCTTTGGTTATCGGACAAGAAGCTCAATGAGAAATCGGGAAACCTGGGAATATGCCCATAAGCATTGCGGAAAAGTGTGGCTCTTAACAGGCTGTGCTACATTGTCTTTGTCTTATATCTCTCTGATTGTGATGCTTTTAACATTAAGACGATAGGGCTCTATGGCGGTATTGTTTGCGGAATACAGTTAATAGTACACATTATTTTCAGACAAATGTCACCGCAAAAATCTACATATAGTATTGGTTATGTGTATGTTATACTTCATATAGATAATACGGATATATTTATGGGTTGTTGTTTCACTCATGTAAGGCGTTTTTGATATTCGGCGCGACTACTCTCCTTTTGCTCTTCAAGTCAAACAATCAAATACAGCTGATTTCCCTGTGCCGGCTTGTCATATGCCATTTTGATCTTCAGCCCATACTCCGCGTTGATGTCAGAGTTGCTGATGTAGTTCTTGTTCTGCTTTTTCAAACTGAGCCTTTCCCGCTCCGCAAAGCGGACATTCTAAATCCTCCGGAATCGCACTCCACGGCATACCGGGAGCAATTCCCCCTTCCGGATAGCCATTCTCCTCATCGTATTCCCATCCGCAGATATTGTATTCGTATCCGCTCCTCCCGGTTGTTTTCGGGAATTGCAGAGGAGGAGCTTGAACCGATGCTCTCCTGCCTTGAAGCAAGGCGGGAAGCCTTTCCGAAGGACGCTTTTCTGCTCCGCGTCGGGGACACGGCGGAATCCGTGGGAATCGTTTTGTCCGGAAGCATAATTATTATACAGGAGGATATCTGGGGAAACCGAAATATTCTCTCAAAAGCGGGACAGGGGCAGGTTTATGCCGCCGCTTTTGCCTGCGCGCCGGGTGCGGTGCTGAATGTGAGCGTCGTTGCCGAAACGCCGGTTACGGTAATGCTTCTGAACATCAGACGTGTTCTCACCGTCTGCTCCTCCGCCTGTGAGCATCACAACCGCATCATACGAAATCTGCTGGCGGAGCTTGCCGAGAAAAATCTGCTTCAGAATGAAAAACTCACCCACATGGGGCAACGGACAACAAGGGGGGGAAGTTGATGTCATATCTTTCGGCGGAGGCACAGCGTCTCGGTCGATATGAATTCGATATTCCGTTTTCAAGGCAACAGCTGGCGGATTATCTCGCCGTGGAACGCAGCGGGCTTTCGCTTGAGCTCGGAAAAATGCAGAAGGACGGACTGCTGGAATTTCATAAAAATCATTTTGTTCTCAAATTATAGGGATATTTTCGGAGGTTCGATTATGATAAAAATACTTTTGGTGGAGGACGACAAGACGATCGTCGCCAACCTGACCGAATACCTGAACGGTGCAGGATATATTGTCCGAAGCGTGTCCGGACAGTCTGCCGCTATTGCGGTGCTGGCGGAAGAAAAGGCGGATCTGGTGCTGCTTGATGTGTCCTTGGCGGAGGGCAACGGCTTTTCCGCGTGCAGAGCCATCAAATCCGAATTTGACCTGCCCGTCATTTTTCTGACCGCCTCCGGCGATGAATACAGCACCGTTACAGGCTTTGACCTCGGTGCCGACGATTATATACCGAAGCCGTTTCGCCCGAGGGAGCTTCTTTCACGCATCAAAAACATTCTCCGGCTTACCGGCAGTACGGGAAAGACCGTAAAGCTCGGCGATGTGGTGGTGGACACCGAAAAAGGCACCGCAATGAAGAATAACAAAGACCTGTTTCTTTCTGCGCTGGAATACCGTCTTTTGTTGGCTTTCATCAACAATCGCGGGATCGTGCTTACCCGTGAGCGGCTGCTTGACTCAATGTGGGATGTTGCCGGAGCCTATGTAAACGACAATACGCTGACGGTATATATCAAGCGTCTGCGTGAGAAGATCGAGGACGACCCTGCAGAGCCGAAAATAATTCAGACGGTCCGCGGGATAGGATACAAGGTGGACGCATGATGAAGCTTTTGAAGAACAAAGAGGTGCGCGGCGCACTGCTGTGGCAGCTTTCCGTCTCCGTAATTGCCTGTCCCCTCTGCTTTCTGTTCGACCTCCGTGCCGGACTGACGGCTGTCGTTCTTTCTCTGCTCCTTATGCTGATCTTCTGCATCGGCACTTACAAGAGGTATCGAAGGATTGCCTCCCTTGCGGATGATATCAATCATGTTCTGCACGGCGACAGCCTGATTGATTTTGATAACTATTCGGAGGGCGAGCTGAGTATTCTTCACAGCGAAATCTACAAGATGACGGTCCGTCTGCGTGAGCAACAACAAAAACTCATAAGCGACAAGGAATATCTGGCGGATTCCTTAGCCGATATATCACACCAGATCCGCACACCGCTGACCTCGATAAATCTGCTGGTGGAACGGCTGTCGGCGTCCGGTCTGTCCGATGAATGCAGGCATCAGCTCACAAACGAGCTTTACGGGCTGCTCGACCGCATTGACTGGCTTATTACCACCCTGCTGAAAATATCGAAGCTGGACGCCGGAACAGTACAGTTCAACAAAGAGACGGTCAGCCTGGAAATGCTGATAAATAAGTCCTGCGCTCCTCTGCTCATACCTATTGAGCTTCGCGGGCAGGAGCTTATCATCCGTGCCGAAGGGAATTTTTACGGAGATCCCGCCTGGACAAGCGAGGCTGTCGGCAACATTGTGAAAAACTGCATGGAGCATACGCCGGACGGCGGAAAGATTGAAATTGAAGCGGCTGAAAATGCCCTGTATTCCGAAATCATAATCAAGGATAACGGCACCGGGATTTCTCCGGAGGACCTTCCGCACATCTTTGAGCGCTTTTATAAGGGAAAAGACTCCGACGGCAAGAGCTTCGGTATCGGACTTGCCTTGTCACGCATGATTATTGCGGGGCAGAAAGGCACAGTCAAAGCGGAAAATCGGAAAAACGCGGGTGCTATGTTCACTCTCCGCTTTTATAAGGGAACCGTCTGACCGGCGGCTCCCTTTTTCAAAATGACGGATTTGTCACTTTGAAGTCACCGTCGTGTCATTCGTATAAAGTAAAATGAGGGCATAAAAAGCAAAAGGAGCGTTTCGAAATGGAAATATTGCGGGTTGAAAACCTTACAAAGATATACGGAAAAGGTGAGAATGAGGTGCGGGCGCTGGACGACGTATCGTTTTCGGTAAATAAAGGAGAGTTTATCGCCGTGATCGGCCCCTCCGGCTCCGGCAAATCCACCCTGCTTCACATTCTCGGCGGTGTGGACAGGCCGACAAGCGGCAGGGTGCTTATGGACGGCAAGGACGTCTATGCGCAAAACGAGGAACAGCTTGCTATCTTCCGCCGCCGTCAGGTTGGGCTGATCTATCAGTTCTACAATCTTATCCCCGTACTCAATGTAACGGAAAATATCACACTCCCCGTGCTTATGGACGGACAGAGGGTCAACAGTGACAGACTCAAAGAGCTTATAACCACGCTGAAGCTCGATGGTCGTGAAAACCACCTGCCGAATCAGCTTTCCGGCGGTCAGCAGCAGAGAGTGTCCATCGGTCGGGCTCTGATGAATGCGCCTGCGGTGGTGCTTGCCGATGAGCCGACAGGAAACCTTGACTCCAAAAACAGTAAGGAGATCGTAGACCTTCTCAAGATTTCCAACGAGAAATACGGTCAGACGCTCATTGTTATCACTCACGATGAAAGCATTGCTCTTCAGGCGGACCGCATTATCTCAATTGACGACGGAAAAATCACGAGAGACGAGGTGATCCGCAGATGAATGTTTTCAACAAGGTCACCTTGGCTTCGCTGAAGAAGAACCGGACAAGGACCGTTGTTACGATCATCGGCATTATGCTCTCAGCCGCTATGATCTGCGCCTCAACTACCTTTGTTGCCAGTATGCAGAACTTTGTGCTGAGATATACGATCTACAAAACCGGAGACTGGCACGGTGCGGTTTATGATGCCGCATACAATGATTATGAGGATATCGGCGGCTCCGGAAAAGTCGCGTCCGCCACCTATGCGCAGGTTCTCGGCTATGCAAGGATAAACAGCGCCAACGAGCGCAAGCCGTATGTGTATGTCCTCGGCGGCGATGCGGCGTCCGGATATTTTGAAACCATGCCCGTGCATCTTACCGCAGGAGAGCTTCCGAAAAACTCCTCGGAGATCATTTTGCCGGAACATCTTTCCGCCAACGGCAAGGTAAGCTATAAAATCGGAGATACCGTTACTCTTGAGGTCGGTGACAGAATTCTTGACGGCAAAAGGCTGGGACAAATCAACCCTTTTTTCACCTATGACAGCGAAATTCAAGTCGAAGTGAAAAATGACGAAAAGCTCGAAAACACAGTGACAAGGACATACACGGTCGTCGGCATATATGAAAGACCGGCATTTGAGAATACCGACGCTCCCGGATACACGGCGCTTACCGTAGCCGACAGAGGAGCGGACGGTCAATCGCCGATCGACTGCCATTTCAAAATGAAAAAGCCCTCCGCCGTATACGACTTTATGAAAGAGACGGGCTATACGGAAGCCTATCGTTATGCCTACAATACCGATGTACTGCTATATTCCGGCGTTTCGCGGTTTGACTCGGTTACCGCCACCCTTTACAGTCTTGCGGCTATTGTAATAGGGCTGATTGTCTTTGCCTCCGTCTCTCTTATCTACAATGCATTTTCCATCTCCGTGTCGGAAAGAACAAAGCAGTTCGGTCTGCTTTCGTCGGTGGGCGCTACCAGAAAACAACTCAGAAGGATGGTCACATTCGAAGCGTTGACCGTCAGTGCCATAGGCATTCCGCTTGGCATTCTTGTCGGAATCGGCGGCATCGGGATAACGCTTCTCCTGCTCGGAGATAAATTCAGCTCCATCGTCGGTAAAGAGCATATCCCCCTGCGGCTCTGCGTATCGTGGGAGTCGGTCGTTATTGCCGCTGTGATCGCACTGATAACGGTGCTTATCTCGGCGTGGATTCCCTCGAAAAGAGCCACAAGGGTATCTGCCGTGGAAGCCATCCGCCAGAGCATGGATGTCAGGGCAGACAATAAACCGACAAAAACCTCAAAGCTCGCCTATAAGCTGTTCGGACTTCCCGGGGTCATAGCCGGAAAGTATTACAGACGAAGCCGTAAAAGGTATCGGGCTACCGTTGTCAGCCTGTTTATGAGCATTGTTCTCTTTATCTCCGCCTCTGCCTTCACCGATTATCTGGTGAAATCGTCGACGGGGGCATTATCCTCCGAACAATTCGACCTGAAGTACACGACAGACCTTGATACTCCCGATTCAAAAACGCCGGACGAGCTGCTGGCGCTCCTCTCGTCCGAGCAGAATATTACCGGCAGTGCGTATGCCAAAAGCCTGTTTTTACAGGGCGACATCCCCCGCAAATATGTGACGGATACCTATATCAACCGTTTCGCCGATTTTGGCTCCGCAAAGGATAAAACCAACACGGATACCGTGGGAATATCGGGATATCTGTACTTCGTGGATGATGCCGAATTTAACCGTCTGCTGAAAAAATACAGGCTCAGCGAAGCGGACTACTATAACAAAGAAAAACCTTTGGGCATTGCAATTGACAAAAATATTGAATTTGACCGGACACTTGAAAAGTATGTCACGCTGGATACGCTGAAGGGTGACAGTTGTGAGATCGAATGCCTTCTGTATCGTGAGATTGACGGATACTTCCGGAAGGGAAACAAATTCGACGAAAACGACAACGAGTTTGTCATATATCAGTCGCGGAAGGATGAAAAGGACACCATAGAGCTTCCTTATGAGGAGTCGCTCGTCAGGTACACCCTGAGAGCCGAGAAAACCATTGAAGAGGCTCCGTTCTTCGTCAGCCGAAGCACGCCGGTGAAGCTGAGCATGATCTACCCGTACAGTATGATGGAAAGCGTTATCCCGAAGGAGGGGCTGAACAGCTTCAGGGAGACAGGCTTCTTTCTCACATCGGACAATCATGCCGCAAGTTTTGAAAAGCTGGCAACAATGCTGACCGAGAACGGACTCAGCACGAGAGAGCTTACAGACATTGCCCGACTTGCCGAGGCCAACCGTAATATCATAACGATTATCAAGGTTTTTGCCTACGGCTTCATTGTGCTTATCTCCCTGATTGCCGCGGCGAATGTGTTCAATACGATCTCCACGAATATCAGCCTGCGCCGCAGAGAATTTGCCATGCTGAAATCTGTCGGGATGACGCAGAAGGGCTTTCACAGGATGATGAACTATGAGTGCCTGCTTTACGGCTCGAAAGCGCTTATGCTCGGACTGCCGGTATCCTGCGGAATCACATATCTCATGTACCGCTCGGTAAATCAGGCTTATGAAACCGCCTTCCGCCTGCCATGGGCAGCTGTCGGCATCGCCGTGATGAGCGTGTTTCTTGTCGTATTCGCCACCATGATGTATTCAATGAGCAAGGTAAAAAAGGACAATCCCATCGACGCCTTGAAAAATGAGAATCT
>ERZ835980.414-NODE-414-length-60261-cov-5.128725_pt1 | contig 60261 bp, 50 predicted proteins | sample MGYA00519943_ERZ835980 | MGnify/ENA primary metagenome ERZ835980 (study PRJEB31850, sample SAMEA3708791) | human gut metagenome | biome: human gut; feature: human-associated habitat; material: faeces | place: China | collected 2014 ... | reverse complement strand
GCGCATGACTGTTAATCATGATGTCGCTGGTTCGAGCCCAGCAGGGGGAGCCAGATGAACAGACACCTTAATTTGAACTATGTATGTTCGAATAAAGATGTCTGTTTTTATTTCGAACAGCAAAAATAAAGGCTTTCACGACATTTAAGTAAAAAACCTAATGCTACACAAAAACCGAATTAGGTTAAAAATTAAAATGTTTTGCAAAAAAAGTTTCTAACGAACTACTCACTGTTCGATGGGAGCTTTTTCTTTTTGGCTTGAATAGTGGTAATAATCAGCTTCTGCCTTATTAGGTGTACGATAATGCAAATATGTGTGAGGTCTTTTGTCATTATAGAATACTACATATTCAGACAATGCGTTTCGCAAATGCTTTTCAGACCGATAGTTTGTCCTATATAGTTCTTCTTGTTTAAGCGATTTGAAAAATGACTAGCAAACGGAATTGTCATACGGAACACCTTTTCTTGATAACGATTGTTGTATACCGAAAGCGGATAAGCAATTTCTGAATGTTTTAGAAGTATAGTTATATCCCTGGTCGCTATGAAAAAGCAATTTTGATGTATCTGGGATTCGATCTTCATGTGCTTTGATCAAAGTAGTTTTAGTTAGCCAAGTAGAATTTTTCTTTGATATAGTATATGAAATTATTTTCCTCGCATATAGATCAAGAATAACGCAAATATAAAATGTTTTTTCGTTTAGCTTAAAATATGTAACGTCACTAACCCATACTTCATTAGTAGATTTCGGATTGAATTGTTGTTTAAGTATATTTTCTTTTCGTGCTTTGTTTTAAAGATATATAGTCTTTGCACATGATTTTATGCTGAACCATCCATTCTCATGCAATATCTTAGCGACAGTTTTTTCTGTTGTTTTATAGCCTCTGTCATTCATTATTGCAGCTATTTTGCCAGAACCGAATGTTTGCTTGCTTTCGTTGTATATTTCCTCAACAACAGGTGTTAATTCTCTCATCCTACGAGTTGCTAAAGTGTCACCGTTTTTGTTGCGGAGAATGTGATTGTAGTAACTGCCTTTTGGTACATTAAGAGCATTACATAAGGTAGTTATACTATACACAGAAGAAAGCTCTTTGATAACTTCATATCTTTGGCTTAATGGTGCATCAACGGTACAACCACAGATTTTGAGTATTTGAATCATATTTTCAAGTTTCTCGCAATGCATCTTCAACTTGTTGTAATCGCTTCTGTTTAATGGCTTGGTGTCTTTTCTTAAATTGTACTCATTAATCCAATTGTACAATGTACTTCTCGCAATTCCGATGGAATTGTGAATTGATGTGATGGAAACACCGCTTTCGTATTGTGTAATAATTCGTTCTTTTTCTTGTTTTGAATATGATTTTCTCATATGAAAGGAACCTCCTTAAAGTTAAAATGGTTTCTATTGTATCATAATTTGACGAAAAATGCAAAAGTGTTGAATTGCATAGAAAATATGGTATAATATAAATGGCACGATAGCAAATAGTATTTCATAAATGCTTAAAAAATAACATCCAAAGGGCATAGAGATGAATTAGTATTTTTATTATGTCGAATGATAAATTAATAATCGATAATGTTTTTTCACGCTTGTGGATAGGGTGGATTTTTTTGAAACAAAAGAAAGCGGAATAAAGAAAATGAAGATTGATAAGTCCAAAGAGGCGTAGAGATAAGCTTGTGTAAGAGGAGAGGCAAATGTGCTTTTTTAATAACAGAAAAAAGGAGAACTGAAAAAATGAAATTGACCTGGTTAAATAACAATTTTATATGTAAGGATTTATATTCTCCGTTTAAAATAGATAAAGATTCGGACTATATAAAAGATTTGAAAAACAAGTATGATATAGTAATGAAACAAGCAATAAATTCCGTGCCGATGATGAAAGTATGAGAATTATCATTGGTTTTATTGTAAAAATACTGAAATCGTTGGAGTTATATTACAAAGCTGATATTGCAGAGAGTAACAATATCATTCTTGAGTTAGTAAAAGATATAGGAGATAACCCATTTGCTGTAAACTCAGTTGTTAACAGTGATGCATTTCCCGGGGATAAGGCTGATGAGTTACAATTTTTCAGAAGTAGATTAGGAACTCCCAATAAGTCATTTAAGGCAAAAGATATGATTCATTTACCTAATTCTATGAGGTCGAAATCAGGAAATTATAGATTTAGCATTCCCGGAAATCCCAGTATGTATTTGGCCAATTCTTCATATGGATGCTGGATTGAAACAGGTTGTCCGGCTGAAATAGATTTTAATGTTTCACCGGTGTTGCTAGAGGGAAACCAGAAGATATTTAATCTGGCTATCTCTTTGAGAGATTTTAGATGTTTAAATGAATTTGAAGAAGAGAGAGTGCATTGCTGGCTAAAATTATATCTTCTTACGATTGCAACTTCTTATGTAGTTAAAGAGGAAAACCGGACATTTAAGTCGGAGTATATTATATCACAATCGTTAATGATGGCTTGTAAAAAAATTGGGTGCGACGGAGTAGCCTATTATTCACGCAGGGGAGACGATGAAGTGTTCGCTTTATGTGCTATCAATTTAGCGTTGTTCGTTGATTATAGCGGTGAATATTCAGATATGATCAAGCATATGAAAGTTGATGATGCTTTCAATTATTCATTGTATAAACAACTAAATTCTACTTTGAAATATAAGCAGTACGATTTAAGATCAACATATACTGGATATATTACCAATGTTGGAAATTATGATCGTCAGTATCCATACAAAGAAACAGATTTTTATAATTTTGATGAGTTTTTATTTTCAACATGGAGGGGGGATAAGCCCAAAGGTAAAGACGAAATTCCGTGGGGTGTTGAGATTTAATTGATCTTCGATTGATATGAGGGGAATTGAATAAGATACTTATTACCTGTTCCTTCTTTACTATTCCCTAAAAAATTGTATATACCGTGAATTGATTTTTTTGAAAGTTTGAGGTATAATAACCTCATAGGAGCTACGCTCAAAGTCGTATTTTACGACTTGCAAAATTATAATTTTACCTATGAGAACATTGACGGTTGCGTAAAAATGCCCTTGCAAGCAAGCATTTTTATTTATAGTATAATATAAGAAAGATTTTTTGCGGAGGTGATACCGATGGCTGAAAAACCTAATGTAGAATGGAAAGAAGTTTGGAAAGATGAATACTTAAATTGGATTTGCTGATTTGCAAATGCACAGGGAGGAACTATCTACATCGGTATTGATGATTCCTGACGGAAAATATCTTAAAAAAACGGCGGTGCTGTTATTTGCAGAAAATCCGGAAATATGGATACAGGGTGCGTACATTAAGATAGGCTACTTTGGCTCGTCTGATTCCGAATTGATATATCAGGACGAAATTCACGGCTCGCTTATCAAGCAGATTGACTCTGCAGTTGAATTACTTTATACGAAATATCTTAAAGCGTTGATTGACTACGATGGCATACAGAGAACCGAAACCTATATGCTGCCAAAAGAGGCTTGCAGAGAAATTTTGTTAAATGCCGTTAATCATAAGGATTACAGTAAGGGAGTTCCGATTCAGATAAGTGTTTATGATGACAAAATCTTATTTGGAATGACGGCAAGTTTCCGGAAATGCTTTCGGCAGAAAATATATATGAGAAACATTCTTCAATTCCGTATAATCCGAAAGTTGCGGATGTTCTTTTCAAGGCAGGTATGATTGAAAGTTGGGGCAGAGGCTTTGATAAGATAAAAGAGGAATGTGAAGCAAACAATACACCACTTCCTAAATATGAAATATCGGAAAGAGGAATTATGGTGTTGTGTAAGCCCGGTGAGAAATATCTTAAACTCCTCAAAAAGTATGGGCTGGGAACAAAAGAAGAAAATGTCACCGATAATGTCACCGATGCAAGGTTGATAAAGATTTTAAAATTGTCGGAAAACAGTAAAAAAACAGTGCGAATGCTTGGAATAATAGAGATGATAAAGAAAGATGAGAACATATCGGTAACCGAAATGGCGGAAAGTTTAGGTGTAACGACACGAACAATAAAGAGAGACATTGATTACTTAAAAGAAATGAAAGTCGTTAAGCGTGAAGGTACGGCGAAGTCGGGAAAATGGATAATTAGCATAGAATAAATAAAAAAGTGCCTGCATCTATAATGTGAATAAAAATAAAAGCGCCGACAAGAAACAGAGTTATAAGACAGGAATGTACACTGAATGTAGCGGCGGATAAGGCTGAAATTATCGATAATAACGGTAAAAAAGCGTATACACTTTTGCTGGACGGATACAGAGCGACGGCGGTAATAGAAGAAAAATATGAGGACGCCGCGCTGATTCTTGCAAAATATGTCGGCGGAGTTATGACGGAGATTACAATAAAGAAAATATCCGGTACGGAAGCTGCAGAAAATGAGCATGTTATCAGAGTGCAGACGGAACCCGTAAATATCAGCGAAAGCGACTATGAGACCGGCGTATATCTGCGTGCATATATCCGGGAAGACTTTCTCACAATTAAACCGATTGGCGGGACAGCGTCCGTATATAGCAAAAAGCAGTCTGAGACGGGCGGAGGCATTGTTGGGGAAGGCGAAGAAGTCGGAGATTTATGGCAAAGCTATAAAAGGAGTGGTGCGTATGAAAAAAAAGATAACAGAGTATTTTATTTGTGCGGTATGTATTGTTATGCTGATATCTGACACGGTGTCGGCAAGCAGCGGGAAAACCCCGGAGTCTTTACGGAATACCGATATTGAATATCTCGTGTCGCAGCTGAAATTCGACGCCCGCGAATATGGAATCATAACGCCGGTAAGAGATCAGGGAGACACCTCGCTTTGCTGGGCGTATTCGACGGCAAGTGCCTCCGAAGCCTCGATAATCAGAAGCGGTATCGACAAAAATGTCAGTGCAAGAACGGCATTTTTATCACCGCATCAGATAGGATTTGCAAGACATAACAGAGGCGCAGATCCGCTTGGAAACACCAATGGTGAAAAAACAAACGAAGCGGGGAACTGGAAATATGCCGGAAGCGGAACAAAATATGCCGCCGCGCTGTTGTCGGAATGGTGCGGACCTGTGAAATCAGGTATTGCAGATGACGCAAACGGTTGGGAAAATGCGGCATATAGGCTGGAGAGCGCAATTTCCGTTGATGGAAGAAGGCTTGATGCGGACAAAGCGGCAAGAGAGAAAATGAAACGGGCAATCGTGAAATACGGTGCGGTTACATTTTCATATAACAATATGAGGCAGACCTATTACTACAATCCGAACGGCGAGAAAGGCAGCTCACCGCATGCCTGCACCGTAATCGGCTGGGACGATACCATTCCGGCGGACAGCTTTTATCCGGGCAAGACAACAACGGACGGCGGCTGGCTTGTTAAAAACAGCTATAGTTCACTCCCGTATTTTTATCTTTCATACGAAGTAACCTGTGAACAGATTTATGCGTTTGACTATGTTATGAATGACAAATATGATAACAACTATTTTTACGATGCGTCGGTATCTGATATCGGTGCGGGAAGCCTCCTGCAGATTAAGCAGGCAGCAAATGTGTTCACGGCAAAAGGCGGAAGCGACAATACAACGGAGCAGATTAAAGCTGTCAGTGTGAATACGGTCGGAGAAAATACCGAATGTACGGTTGAAATCTACACAGATGTAACGGAAACACAGGATGGATATTTTGATCCTCAAACAGCAACGCTTGCCGCAACAAAAACAACATATTTTGAATATGGCGGATTTAATTGTATAGAACTTGATGATCCGGTCGAGATAAAACAAGGCAGTAATTTTGCGGCGGTTGTAAAGGTAACAAATGCATATATAACCATGAGCGAGAATGATGGGAAATCATATTGGTATCGCAGCGGATGGAGTGCGTCGCCTGTGGCGGTGAGAATAAAGGTTTTTACGAAAAATATTAAAAAAGAGAAAAGCGCTGTTTCATTTGCAGATGAGAAAACAGTAAATTTAAGCGGCACAAGCGGCAAAAAACAGCTTATTCTTGCCAGATATGAAAATGAGCAGTTGTCGGATGTGCGCATCGTGTCCGTTGATTTTGACAATGGGAAAGAACAGACGGTTACGGTGCCGGCGGAGTGGGAAAAAGAAAACAATATAAGGTTTAAGGCATTCTTATGGAACAGCCTGCCTGAAATGTTGCCGGAATGTCCGGCGGCAGAATTGTAATGTAGGAAAGGAGAGGACTCGTATAGGTAATAAAAAGAGAATTATACTTATTTTGACGCTTTGCGCTATATGTTTTACGGCTGGAATGGTAATGTCGGGAACAGCACAGCATATATGGAATAATCTGACCGCACATAGAGTGAGAGTCCCGACTGTTACGGATGCGGACAGGTTTGGAAGCAGTCAAAACAGCAATCAATCTTTGCCGCAAGCAGGTTCGTATAATACCGTTCAACAACCCAATAGTCAAAGCGGAGATGTAAAGATATCACTTGAACAGGCAAAAGAAATTGCACTGAAAAAAGCGGGATTTACCGAAAATCAAGTGTATTTTAAGAAAGCAAAGCTTGATTTTGACGATGGCAGATGGGAATATGAGATTGAGTTTATCAAGGACTATGTAGAGTATGATGCTGAGATTGACGCTCAGACCGGAATAATAGAAATTTATTAAAGAGACTCAAAAAGCCAGACACTGTCCGGCAAATTGTATAAGAATAATTGAAGAATTGGGAAGTGGAATTCTCCGTATGTTTGATGGATTTTCAAAATACGGTTTAGCAGAACCTGAGCTTGTTGATATAGATGGGGATTTCAGAGTAATCTTCTACAGAAGTTCTGTTACCCTTAAGGTGACAGATAAGTTCACAGAAAGAAAAATGTCTGTGATAAGGTTAATAAAAAATAATCCAAGAATAACAACAACTGCAATGTCGATGGAATTAGGAAGGAGTCGAAAAACAATCTCCGCAATAATAAAATCACTAAAAGATAGAAATGTTATTGAAAGAGAAGGTTCAGACCGAAACGGAATTTGGATCATAAAATAGATGACTCTCAATGAAGTGCAAAAAAGCAAAAAAGAGCCTGCATCTATAATGAACGTGAAAGCCATGTCGGAACAAGTTATACTTGTTCCGATTTTTGTATAGAAAAATATCGGTTCATTATTGTTGATTAATGTTGACACGCTCATAATTATTGTTTATAATAATAACATAAAAGTGCCATTTTTTATGACAACTATGATTTTGGTGAAATTTGTGTAGGAGTATAAAACCTGCACAAAACCGAAGTTCGGAGGAAAGACCTATGGAGAAGATCTTGTTTGGCAAAGAAAAAGGATTTTTCAAGGCAAATCTGCACTGCCATTCGGTTGTTTCGGACGGAACAAAAACTCCCGAAGAGTTAAAGGAAATGTACGTAAAGCAGGGATATTCGGTCATTGCTTTTACTGACCATGATGTTCTTGTGCCGCATAATGAGCTTACAGACGGGCATTTCCTTGCGCTTAACGGATATGAAGTTGAGATAAATGACAATACGCATACGGGTCCGTTCAGTACCTGCAAAACCTGCCATATGTGCTTTATCGCGCTTGACGAAGACAATTTTACACAGGTATGCTATCACAGAAGCGCTTATCTTTTCGGAAATGCTTCGAAATACAGAGATATTGTAAAGTACGATGAGTCAAAGCCGGATTTTGTAAGAAATTATACGCCCGAATGTATAAACCAAATGATTTCGGAGGCACTTAACGGCGGATTTTTCGTAACCTATAATCACCCCGTCTGGTCGCTCGAAACGCTGGACGATTACGGAAAATATAAAGGTCTTAACGCCATGGAAATATGCAATTACAGCTCCTGTGAACAGGGTATTCAGGACTATAACGAAAATCAGTACGACGAGATGCTGCGTATGGGGCAGAGAATGTATTGTGTATCTGCCGACGATAATCACAATTACAGAAACGATTCTTTCGGCGGCTTTACCGTTATCAACGCGCCGAAACTTGAATATAAAGCCGTAACCGACGCGCTGCTTAACGGAAATATTTATGCCTCGCAGGGACCTGAGATAAAAATGATATGCTATGAGGACGGAAAGATATCGGTAGAGTGCTCGGAATGTGAGTCGATAAGAATAAATACCGGAATCAGGACTTGCCGCAATACTCATACTGCGGCAAAGTTCAGCATTTGTATGACAAAACTCCGATATGCTTGCATTGCTGTGAGTGCGTCGGAGTTTTATTCTTTATAAAAAGCTGAGCTTGCGAGGGCAAGTAATGCCGTGTCCGCTTGACTGTTTATTGTGTTTGTGGTATATTTATTATAATAACAGAAGCTTTAAGCGAATTTTAAACAAACTGTAAGTATAACTGACAGTACAGGCGGAAAAGAGCGTGAAAAATGGCTGTAAAGAAAGTAACTCTTGACCCGGATACTCCGGCAGAATTTGTATATGGACTGTGGTTTGAGATAAGTCACAGTCAATTCCGGGAAATGCATACGCATGATTTCTGTGAGTTTTGCATTGTAACATCGGGTCAGATGAAACAGAAATGTAACAATTCGCAATTTGAACAGTCTGCAAAACAGCTTTGTTTTATCCGCTCAACAGATGTGCATACGTCTGCCTGTTATGATTGCGATTCCGTAGTATATTACAATATCGGTATACCTATGAAGATCCTGCACAGTGCGTGTAAATTGTACGGGATCTCCATAAAAGATCTGTACGCGCCGGATATGCCGATCGTTGTAACTTTGCATAAAAGAGAGTACGAGAGCTTTATAAACAAAATACGGCAGTTTGAAAAATCGGATTACGGAGTTATACACGGAAGGCGTTTTATAAATCTTCTGGCTGATTTTTTGCTCTATATTACATCATCCTCCGATTCACGCGTACAGGTGCAATATTCGCTGGATACGCCCGAATTTATGAAGGAATTGCTTTCAAACATGAACGATCCGGACTATTTTACCGTCGGTCTTTCGCAGCTTTTGTCGTTGACGCCGTACAGCCATGAATATATTTCCAGGTGTTTTCGCAAGTACCTGAAGTGTACGCCGACCGAGTACATAAATATGCTGAGGGTCGGTTACGCAAAAAAACTGATTACCGAAGAAAGGGTTGCCGTTTCGGATGCCTGCGTCAAATGCGGGTTCAAAAGCGAGAGTTATTTCTATTCTCAGTTCAAAAAATATTATATGTGTTCTCCGAAAGAATTGCTGAAAAAATACGAAAATATGTCGATCAGCTGATATAATTGTTTATAAATATACCAAGGCAGGTGCAAAAGCATCTGTCTTTTTTTGTCGTTTTATATAAATCGCGTTAACCGTATTGAGTTATGATCCTTTTCGGAAAAATTGCACATGAAAAGTTTTGTTTAGGTCAAAATAGAGCATAAAATCAAATCAGGCTATTGTATTTATATGTGACAGCCGATATAATAAAATCAAGATAATGAAATAATGAGTTTTCATTATATGCTGAAAGGACTATTTTATGTTGTTTTATCACGAAAATCTTGATGTTTTGCACGTAAATACCGTGCCGAACAGAAATTATTATATTCCGTGCCGAACAGAGGAAAACGCGTTAAAAACAGATGCGAAAGGGTATTCGGAGCAGGTCATGTTGCTTAACGGAGATTGGAATTTCAAATATTATACAGAGTTTTCCGAGGTTCCTGAAAATTTTGCCGAGGTTTGCGACGGCTTTGATACGATACCGGTTCCGTCTGTCTGGCAGAATCACGGATATGACAGACATCAATACGTGAATGTTCGTTATCCGATTCCGTTTGATCCGCCGTATGTGCCGCAGGAAAATCCATGCGGCATTTATCACAAAACGTTTTTCACAAAAAGCGGCGGCAGAAAATATCTGATTTTTGACGGCGTCGATTCATGTTTTTATGTGTGGTTAAACGGAAAATTCGTCGGATACAGCCAGGTTTCTCACGCAACGGCGGAATTTGATGTAACGGACTTTGCCGCCGACGGACAAAATATTCTTGCCGTATTGGTTTTCAAGTGGTGCGACGGTACATATCTCGAATGTCAGGATAAATTCCGCACGACGGGTATTTTTCGTGATGTATATCTGTTGGAAAGACCCGATAACCATATTTTCGATTATGATGTACATACCGATATCGATTACGATATGCTTACCGCGAGAATTGCGGTCAAAATACATTTTGCAGGCGGAGAGCTTCCGGTAAAATACAAACTGTTTGCTCCGAACGGAGAAGAAGCTGCAAGCGGCGAGGTTAACGGCGGCGTTATTTCCGAAACTGTCAGAAAACCTATTCTTTGGAATGCCGAAATGCCGGCACTGTACAGATTAATGCTGTACTGTAACGGAGAGATAATCTGCGAAAGAATAGGACTTCGTAAAATTGAAGTCCAAAACGGCACTGTGATGTTAAACGGAAAACGGCTTTGTATGCACGGAGTAAACCGCCATGACAGCCATCCGACAAAAGGCCCTGCGGTTTCTGTTGACGATATGATTAAAGATCTGAAACTTATGAAACGCAATAATGCAAATACCGTAAGAACCTCGCACTATCCCAATGCTCCGATCTTCCCGGTGCTTTGCGATATATTCGGTATGTACCTTGTTGCAGAGGCGGACTTTGAATCGCACGGCAGTTTTACCATATATGGTGAAACCAAAGGCGCGGCAGTATGCGCCGACGCTCCGATGTTCAAAAATGCTGTCGTTGACCGTCATAAGCTGCTTTACGAGCGTGACAAAAACCGTCCGTGCGTGTTGATGTGGTCACTCGGAAATGAGTCCGGCTGGGGAGAGGCGCTTGAAGAAGGAGCCGCATATCTTAAATCGCGCGATAAGGAACGGCTTTTACACTATGAAGATATACGTCCGCCGAAAGATAAGCCGTATGATTGCTCAAAACTCGATGTCGTAAGCTGGATGTATCCTCCGGCAGAGAGAGTGACGGAATACTGCAAAGAACAGAGTGAAAAACAGCCGTCGGAACAGAAACCTTGTTTTCTTTGCGAATACTCTCACGCTATGGGCAACGGCCCCGGAGATCTTGAAAAGTATTATCAGTCATATAAAAGTCAATATTTCCTCGGCGGATGCGTTTGGGAATGGTGCGACCATGTGGCGGTACTTGGGTATACAAGCGACGGAAAGCCGAAGTACGGTTACGGCGGAGATTTCGGTGATGAACCCAACGACGGAGATTTCTGCATGGACGGAATGGTATATCCCGACAGAAAACCGCACGGAGCGCTCGGCGAATTCCGAAATGTAATGCGTCCGATACGTTTTGAGTATAAAGAAGGTGTTTTTTATGCAACTTCGTTTTATGACTTTCTTCGTGCCGATGAAACGCTTGATGTTTTTTATGAACTGTCTGTTGACGGCAAAGTTGTTGAAACATATAAAGCGGATCTGCCGCCTATGTTTCCGCATACAACCGTTCCGCTATCGTTAAATGTCAATATTCCCAAAGGTCACGTTTGTATCCGTTTTATAGAAAAAGCGAAACACGATACCGAGTTTTACGGTGCCGGACATGAATTGGGGCAGCAGCAGATAGAGCTTTCGCCGTTTGTTCCGAGAACCGTTAATTACAGCGGTGACGCAAAGATACTGTCGAATGACGGCAATAAACTGTTTATCGGGTGTGCGGATTGCTGCTTTGAATTTAACGCCAAGAGCGGTACGCTTTCAAAAATTATCCGCGATAACCGCAGCGTTTCGGTTAAGGATTCAAAGTTTGTGATCTGGCGTGCGCCCACGGACAATGACAGGTATGTGCGAAATAAATGGCAGGACGCCGGCTACGACAGAACGCTCATGAAATTAAGGTCAATGAACGTGTGTGAACGCAACGGCACGGTTATTGTTGAAACATATTTTGTTTTGAACGCCGTTTCGCTTCAGAATATCATATCTGCAAAAATAACATGGACTGTTTTCGGAGACGGAGAACTTGCCGTTAAGACGGACGCCGAACGCAATGCCGATATGCCGTATCTTCCGCGCATCGGAATCAGATTTACTCTTGCGAACGGCTTTGAAAATGTGGATTATACCGCTTTCGGACCATGCGATAATTATCAGGATAAACGCCATGCGTCATGGTTCGGAAAATTCACAAATACCGTAACCGATATGCACGAGGATTATGTTTTTCCGCAGGAAAACGGAGCTCACGGCGGCTGTCAGGAACTTAAAATTTCAAACGGAAACAATGCTGTTTCGTGTATTGCCCTGGATAAGCCTTTCTCGTTCAATGTCAGCCATTTTACAGCAGAGCAGCTCGATTTTGCAAAGCACAACTTTGAACTTGAACCGTCGAAAGAAACTTTCCTGTACATAGACTGCGCACAGAGCGGTGTAGGCTCAAACAGCTGCGGGTCTGAGCTTGAGCACGAATATAGATTGAATTCCGAGAATTACTCTTACAGCTTTCTGATTAAGACCGAATAGCAAGCTGTTGACGCGAGGCTCTTTTCGGTACAGCATACATTAAAATACGTCGGACACCGAAACTTATAAAATTTATCGGAGGTAATGAAATGAAAAGGACAATAAGCGTATTTCTGACACTTGCGTTTATATTTGCAAATGTTGCGGGAGCATTGCCGATAATGTCATCTTTTGAGGAAACGGAAAAGGCAGATGATTCATACATTGTTGGAAAAACGGCAGATCCGGCTGAGCTTTACGCCGATGAAATGAAGGTTATTGAGTTTACCTCCGATGACCGCGGCGGATATTCAAGCACGGGAGACGGTTCATTTGAATCGGTCGGCGGATTTAAACTGAATTTCAATGATGCCGATGATCCGCGCGACAGCCTGACGATTGCAAATAATTCCGCCGAAAACGATAAGCAGTTTTACGGACCGTCAACAACGGGTATAACTGCCGACCTGTATGACTATTTTGTTATAAAAATGAAGAATACGGGTTCAAAGGACGCAATACTGCGCATTTATTGGACTTCTGACGGTTGTCCCAAGTGGTTTACGGAAACCGACGCATGGAGTATATCGATTCCGGCTTCTCAGACCGAGTATAAGTATTATGTACAGTATATTCCCGAAGGAGCATTTTCGTCGGATTCGGATAAACCGTTTTCGGGAAAAAATCTGAAACTCCTGTACAGAATGAAAAACGCAGGCACCTCAGTTGAGATTGACAGCATAGGTTTTTACAAAAATCTGAATTTCGGCAGCGTTGAGATTTTCTCCGATTCAAGTTATGTTTCAAAGCCCGGCAGAGAGATAAATCTTTCCGCACAGTTTACCTCAGACCTTGATATTTCAGACGGCTCGGTCACATGGTCGGTAAGCGGAAACTCCGAACTTGCTTCTGTCCGCACTCTTTCGGACGGCACTGCCGTGCTTACGTCGGGCGTAGGACTCGGTGACGTTACCGTGACCGCCGTATCAAACAGCGATAAGAGCATAAACAGCTCAAAAAAGATAAGAATTGACGTCGATAAAGATAATTATCCCGCATATTATTCGTCGGACGCATTAACCGCAAACGGAAACCACAGCATCACCGAAACAAATGCGGATAAAGGCACAAAGACCTTTTCACATAATAATGGCTCATCAGACGGATATATCGGAGTAAACGGATTTGAATCGACCGATAAGAGATATATTGTTGCGGCTGCAAAGAATGTTTCCGAAGATGGATACAGCGGCAGATTATACTGGATCACCGAAACGCAGAACTGTTTTTGCGAAGATCAAAGCGTGCCGTATTCGTTTGCAAAGACCGATGACGGAATGTATTACGGCGTTGCGGACGTGCTTTCGTCAAACGTACAGCCAAAAGGAAATATTGAAGACATCAGACTCACCGTAGGCGGATCGGACGAAAGCGATTTTGCGGAAATGTTCGGTATTTTCTGCGCAGATTCGTTTGATGCAAATGAAAAATGGAATATCGAACCCGAAACGCACATTTTCCTTAAAGCGTCTTCTGATAAGATTACCGCCGATTCCGGAACAGTAACACTTACTGCCGCTGTACAGTCTTCTCCTGCGGTAACAAAGGCAGGAGCCGAATATTCGTTTTCCGGTGCAAATGTCCGCATCGATAAAAATGATGACGGTACGGTTACTCTTACCGCAATAGAAAACGGTACGGTCACCGTTACGGCAACGTGCCCTTATTACCCCGAAGTTTCGGACTCGGTTACTATAACCGTGACGGGACAGCGCGAAAAAATTGCGGCATATTCTTTAAATTACTTTGCGCTCGGAAACTCGTTTTTGTTCCACGGAATTTTCCCGTACAATTCAAGCGAGGGATACGTTGACGGCGAGTATGTGGGCTGGGGCGACCCGAATCAGAACCGCGGAATGGCGTCATCATCGATAGATAAGGACTATTTCCACAGAATTCAGGCGATCTTAAAGGAAAAACTTATTTGCAGCGTCACTGCAGACGGACGCGGCAGCGCCGATGTTGAAAGAGTCATTTCAAGCAGCGAAGTTACGCAGAATGATCTGATCAATTCCAAACCGTATGCGGAAATTAAGGAAACCATAGAATCTCGCAAACCCAATTTCATAACGTTCCAGCTCGGACAGAATATACAGATACAGGATTCCGACACACTCGAAATGTTTTATGATACGATGTTCGGTATGATAAATCAGGTAAAACCCGAAAAATCCGTTGTTGTCGTAATCTCTCAGCTTTCACCCGGAGTAAAGAGCAAGGCTGAAAAGAAGTATGCCCAAAAGTACGGTTTCGGCTTTGCCGATATGACATATATCAGCTCATACGGTTCCGGCAGAGAAAATCCTTATCTTGCTTATCAGCAATATCCTCAGTACGATAAGTGGATAGACTATTCATTAAAGAACTTCGGCAAAAAGGCCACTGATTTCAGATCCCATCCGGGCGACCTCGGAATGAACGCAATAGCCGAAAAAGCCGTTGAGCAGGCTGTATCTCTGATAGAGCATAATGTTGACGCTTTTTACAGCTATAAGCCGGAAGCGCTTTCGGTAAACGGTGCCGACAGCATAAATACAGTGTCGGGTACGGCAAAATATACGGCGCAGGCAATACCTTCCGACGCGGATACAACAGTAAAGTGGTCGGTAGACGATACAAATATTGCAACAATTAATGATGACGGAGTGCTGAGCGCAGTCAATAACGGCACTGTTACCGTTACGGCAAAGTTTGCATACGACGAAAGTATAACAGCCTCCAAAGAAGTAAAGATTTCGGGACAGGAGCCTGCATATACGGTAAGTTATGCTGCCGGTACGGACGATGATGTTGCCGGACTTCCCGAGCCGTTTGAATTTGCAAAGGGAACATATGTCTTGTCGGATAAGATTCCGACTCGCGCGGGATATAAGTTCAGGGGCTGGTCGAAAACGCCGGACGGCGAAACTGTGTCAAGCATTGATGTTGCTGAAAATATAACGGTATACGCGGTTTGGGGGCTGGCTTACAGATGGACGTTTGAGAAGGACGGAGATCTTGAGGGCATAAGTATCGGCGGCTTTAACATAACGGTCGCGGGAGGTCTTGCAAACTCAATATCCTATGAATCTGGATTGACTGTCGGCTGTACGTCAACAAAGCTTGATTCAAATGTGTATGATACTCTTTTGTTCAAGGCGCTTATTACAAGCGAGGAGAAAGATCAGACTTACAGTCTGACCGTAACCACCGACGTCGGCGTTTATACATATGAAAAGAGTATTCCCGACGGAAACATGAACACTTATATATTTGATATTTCGGACGCCGAGGGAACCATTACAAGTTTCATGATTGCGCCGTCCATGCTTAGCTGTTCAATCAGCGTTGATGAAATATGCTTTTCAAATTCCTCGGGCGTTTACGAACGCGTAATCGACGGAAACGGTACGATAAATAACATACCTGTGCTTTCGGTCGCCGCGAACCAAAGCGTAAAGCTTACAAACGGCGTATTTGTAATAGGTGAAATTGAAGGTACTCCGAATATTTTCGGAACTCCCGACGCAAACATAATAATCCGCGGAGAAAATAAGCCGTCAGGTTACACGGAAATCGCACTTGACGGTAAAACAGATGACGGTCATATCAGATATGTCTGCTATGGAGGCGATACATCGGTTCTTGGCGAATACGAAGATATGCTCGGTATAATTCAGGCGTCGCCTGCTGTAATTACGGTTATTGAAAAAGAAAAAGCCGATGATGTGACGCCGATAAATTCGGTGTGCTATTATGCCGACGGTAACGGAAACGCATTGCGTATAGAGGATTACGATAACGGTTTCAGTATGCTGCCCGGCAGTTCTATCCGTATAAAGGGCGCAAGCGGTATAAGATTTTGTGCTGATATTGATGTTCAGGCAAAGGCATCGCAGAATTATCCCGTCGCCGAATACGGCTTTATTGTCGGACGCGCAGATAAATTAAAAGGCAAAACTCTGAACTTTGATTTGGATTCGGGCTATTATGTGTACGGAGCCGCTTATGTTGCAGGCTCAACGGACGTGATATATGACTTTTCGGACCAAAAAATTGTGTTTGCCGGAGTGCTTTGCGATATTCCGCTTAAATACAGCGATACAAAACTTGTTGTAAGACCGTATTATAAGGTTACTGCCGAAAATAAAAGCTTTATCGTTTACGGAGAAACGGTGACAGAATCGCTGTACGACGCGGCACTTGCCGTAAAGAAGGCAGGCGGTTATGCTTATGAACAGAATAAGGCGTATATTGACGAGATAATAGCAAGCGTACAAAGTGAGGAAAACGAGAAGTTCATAGATATGACGCCGCTTCTCGGATAAGTCGAATGTTGCGTGAGAAAGGTATTGAGTAATGGAATATAAAAACGAAGCGTTTTATCTGATAGATAACAGAAAAATGTGTGTTTACACGCGTGGAGTACGTCACGTCCCTTCAAGCTGGAACTATGAAAACAGGTTTTCAAAAGAACCCGACATAACGGGAAGTACGACAAATGTTCTGGACGGAACACAGTCGGACGGATATGTGTCGATAAACAGGAACTTTAAAACACAGTCTGACGGAACGCTTGTACTGCGCACGGCGGTAAATGTGTCGAATACTGCGGACGGTATGAGAATTTACTTTGCAAATTCTTTGGGACAGAATGTTCTTGAAATATGTACGTTTGACGGATTTTATCATGTAATGGCTTCGGAAAATGTAAATACGGGTATAAGAAGTTGCGTCGGAGACGTTACGGTAAGAGTAATAATTAACCTTGACGAAAGCTGCGGACAAGTGTTCCTGAACGGTGAAAAGGCGTGCGATTATAAGCTTGCAGAGTTTTGTGATTTTGACAGAATATATTATTCCACCGCTTTTAAGAGCAATGTTGTTGTTGAACCGAAGTATTGCATACTTTATAAAAACTTTTCGGTAAACGAAAATTTCTTTGATGAGAAAGTCCCTGATGACTGGAATGGAGACGGCGCGCAGACTTTCCTCATGTACGGCGGAAAATATGATTCCGGATGCCTGAGATTCGATTCAAGCGGCAGTCTTTCAAAAAGCTTCTCCGCAATTTCGGGAAAGTTCGTGTTTGAAGGGTACATATATATGCCGTATAACGACAGAGCAGGCTTTGTACTCGGAAATACGAGTGTTGTGCTCGATGGAAACGTTCTCGCTTCCGATACATACAAAAAGAGCATAAGGAATAATCTGTTCCAATGTGTGCATATGGCAGTCGATACGGTTTTGCACCAAGCCGTGCTGTATGTAAACGGTAAGAAGTGCGCGGTTTTGCCGTTTGAAAAAGATTCGATTGACAGCATATCGGTTTTCTTTGATAAGAGAACCGACAACGGAACGGCATGGTTCGGAGATATTAAAGTGTATAACGTTTACGATTATCCGGACTATTGCCCGAAACCTCAAAAAACAGAACCTAATGATTGTGTAACCATAATGAGTGTATGCTCGCTTTGGCGTGAGGGAATGCACTCGGGCTGGGACTTTGTAAGCCCGTATGATGAGTGTTCGCCGCTTATCGGTTACTATGACGAGGGTGAGCCCGAAGAGGCGGACTGGGAGATAAAGCAGCTTGCCGAACACGGTATGCAGGCAATGCAGTATTGCTGGTTTGCCCCGAGTGTCAACGATTTTTTCACGCCCATAAAAAAGCCGACATATTCCGAAGCACTCAACGACGGATATTTTTACGCTAAATACAGCGACGAGGTCAAGTTCTGCATTATGTGGGAAAACGCCACATTTTCAGGGTGCAGAGACGGCATGACGATTGAACAGTTTAAATCATATCTTTGGGATTACTGGGTAGAGTATTATTTTACCGACTCAAGATATCTTGTTGTGGATAATAAACCTGTATTTGAAATTTTCCGTGCTGATGTTTTCTTAAAAAACTTCGGCGGTCTTGAAAAGTGCAGGGAAGTAATTGACTTTATGAGACGGGATATAAAAAAATACGGCTTTGACGACATCACGCTGCTGTTTTTTAATTCAGGTCTTAACAAGGATAGTCTAAAACAGCTTTGCGATCTGGGAGCGGACGGAGCGATTCAATATTGCTGGGATCAGAACTCATACTACCCTGAATATCTGAGAAATGTAAATACGCAGGCGATAAATAATGTAAAAGCCGTTTCTGACAGTTTGTTTTATATTCCTACCGTTTCAACCGGACTTAATATACTCGGCTGGGAAAATAAACGTTCGCCGATGGCAACGTGTGAGCAGCACGAAAAAGCAATCGATATATATAAGGAACTGCTGAAACTTCAAGGCAGAACAAAAATGATATTGTTCAGCACGTGGAACGAATTTGGTGAAGGTCATTGGCTTGCACCGTCGGGTCTTAACGGCTACGGATATGCCGACGTATGGAGAAAAAAGCTTACTGACGCGCCGAACGAACATATCGATGTGCTGCCGACTCAAAATCAGAAAGCGCGCATTTGCAGACTTTATAACGATAGACGTACTCCCATAAGAGCGTGGCTAAAACACGATATCGGAACGGATAGTGACAGTATTCCGGAAATTACGGTAAAGTCGGTTGACTTTTCAAAAGTCAAAAGCTTAACAGACTTTAAAGACGAGAATATTGACGGTCACATAAAGCTTTACGGCAATCATATTTACGGTAATGCTGTTGTGCAAGATCCGAAAGTGATTTTGCCGGAGGAAATATGCTTTGATGCTGCCGAAGTCGATGTGATTCATGTGCGTATGAGTTCAAGTCTTACCGATAAAGTCATGATATTTTTTATGAACGAGGGCGATTCGGATTTTTCTTACCATAAGCGCTTTGAAAAGTACTTTACTTATAATGATAAATCTGTCGATTTCTATTTTAGCACATCAGAGTGTCCGTATTGGAAAGGAAAAATCTCGCGTATAAGATTCGATCCTGCCGAAAATCCGGGAGAGTTTACGCTTGAGCTTATCGAATTTCTTAAATATTCGCAGGAACAAAAGAAATTTTCAATTTTTGCCGACGGTACGGAACTGACCGACATACCCGTGGGATATAAGGAATGCGGTGACGGTGAATTCTATGTATCCGCCGAGCCGAAAACCGGTTTTTACTCTGCAATGAATTTTTACCATGAATGGAACAGATTTGACGGTGTCCTATACATAAAGACAGGTACGGATATGGAGTTTAAATTCACTGTCGGGAAGAGTGAGGCACAGGTAAACGGAAATTCTGTCAGACTTAAGCGTGCTTTTGGTACGTATGACCATGTGCCGACATTGCCGCTGAAATTCATTTTGGATAATTCCGGAATTGATTATAAAATCAATGGTACAGATATTTCGGTGTTCATAAGAAAAAACAATTATAAAAATGACACGGAGGAAATGTAAATGAAAAAAGGTGCAAGGCTCGCAGTTCTGATTGCCGCGGTATTGGCGGCGACGGCAACACAGGCATATGCCTCTTTCGGCAAAGTGAGCGCATACAAGGACGGACAGTTCAGCGACGTCAAGAGCGATTCGTGGTATGCAAAAGAAGTAGCATCGGCGTTTGAATTCGGTTTCATGAACGGAAAGAGCGGCACGCTGTTCTCACCGGACGGAACCATGACCGTTGCGGAGGGCGTTACGATAGCCGCACGTCTGAATTCCATCAACAGCGGTAAAGAAATAGCCAAAACTTCTTCTGCCGAATGGTATGATATGTATGTGGATTACGCAAAAGCAAACGGCATAATCAAGGACGGGCAGTTCAACAGCTATAAAAGAAACCTGCGCCGCTATGAAATGGCACAGCTTATAGCTTCTTCGCTGCCGGAAAGTTTTTTCACTGCGCAAAACAATATTTCGGAAATTCCAGATGTCAATTCCGGCGAAGAATACTTTGACGATCTTCTTATGCTTTATAAAGCCGGTATTGTTCTGGGTTCGGATAAATACGGAAATTTTCACCCTGCGTCTTCAATAAAGAGATGCGAGGTCGCGGCTATTGTAAACAGAACCGCAATTCCGGAAAATCGGCTTCACGGAGAACTTGCCGCACCCGAAAAGTATAATGAAGCCTATTATCTTATCTATAATAAAGAACTTAATCATACTACGCGTAAAGTAACTTCTCTTTCGTCGGGCTGGAACTATGAAGACAGATTCAGCGAGGGTGTAAATGCAGTCGGTTCAACAACAAATGCTTTGAACGATTATTCGGATAAAGGCTATGTTGCCATAAACAGAAAGTTTGAAAAGCAGACGGACGGCATGCTGACTCTTGAAACAAAAATATCGCTGACTTCGGGTGAAAACGGCGCAAGAATGTATTTTGAAAACTCGGAAAAGAAAAACGTGTTTGAAATCTACACAAAAGACGGCAGTTTTCATGTCAAGGCTAAAGAAGATATTAAAACAGACGCAGCAGCAGCCGACGGAGAACACAGAATAAAAGTATGTTTCGATCTCGATAAAAAACTCGGAACAGTGTCCTTTGAAGGTGTAAAAACGTGCGATTTTACTCTCAGAGATTTCGGCGATTTTTCAAAAATTGTGTATTCGACGACGCCTGCCGATATACTTTCGTACATTCCGACTTCGTGTATGCTCTACACAAACTATCTTGTCAATGAGAATTTTGCGTGTGCAAATGTGCCTTATGACTGGTCGGAAACAAGTGCAAAGCCGACGGCTCTGCAATCCGATACGTTTGACTCGTCAAGCTTAAAGTTTGAGTCTGACGGAAGCACTTCAAAAAAATTCACCGCCGCGAACGGAAAAGTTGTCTTTGAAACATATGTGTATATGCCCGGCAAAGATTCCGCATACGTTTCCATGAACGGACTGCGCGTCGATTTTAACGGCGATAAGATGACTGCCGGAAATTACTCGCGTACTTTCAAAAACGATGTATGGCAGTGCGTGCATATCGAGGCTGATACCGCAGCGCATACCGCAGTGCTGTTTGTAAACGGCAAGCGCGTATCCGAACTTGCTTTCTCGGAAGATAAATTTGATACGGTAACTCTCGGATTCAACAAGAAAACCGCTGACGGCTGCGTGTGGTTTGACGATGTTAAGGTTTATAACATCTATGACTATGCCGATTATTGTCCCGTGCCTCAAAAGGCGGAATCCGACGATTATACGCTGATCATGAGCGTTTGCTCTCTCTGGAGAGAGGGAAATCACTCCGGCTGGGACTTTGTAAGTCCGTATGACGAATGTACTCCTTTGCTCGGTTACTATGACGAAGGTATCCCCGAAGAGGCGGACTGGGAGATAAAGCAGCTTGCCGAACACGGAATCGACGCCATGCAGTATTGCTGGTATACGCCGCTGAAAAGAGATTTTGACGCACCCATCAAAAATCCGAAATACAGCGAAGCGCTCCATGACGGCTATTTCTATGCAAAATACAGCGATTACGTAAAGTACTGTATATTGTGGGAAAATGCATATTCCGTGTCTAATTCAATGACGCTTGAAAGTTTCAAATCTTACGTTTGGGATTATTGGCTCGAATGGTATCTGACAGATTCGAGATACCTCGTTGTCGATAATAAGCCCGTCATTCAGATGCTTGAGTTTTCAGATTTCAAAAAGGCATTCGGCAGCCTTACGGCGTGCAGAAAAGTTGTTGATTTCATGAATACTGACATTAAAAAGTACGGCTATGACGGAATAATACTGCTGTTCTCGGACGGCGGACAGAACACATCTGTCTTATCCGAAATGGATTCGGTAGGAGCCGACGGTATAGCGACATATACCTGGGGAACAAACTCATATGACCCCGAATATCTCAAGAGCGTAAACGAAACAGGCATAAAGAATGTTGACAATTCGTCATATACCATGTTCTATGTGCCTACCGTTGCCACCGGTCTTAACATAATGGGCTGGGAAAACAGAAGATCGCCTCTTGCAACCGTGGAACAGCACGCAGAGGTCATGGAATGTTATAAAGATCTGCTTAAAAAACAGAATAAAACCGATATGGTCTATTTCTCAACATGGAATGAGTTCGGCGAGGGTCATTGGCTCGCGCCGTCGGGACTTAACGGCTACGGATATGCCGACGTGTGGAGAAAGGCGTTTACAAACGCCCCCGAAGTACATGATGATGTTACGCCCACAATAAATCAGAAAAACAGAATCTGCCACCTGTATAACGTGGGACGCACACCGATACGCGCATGGCTTGAGGTAGATACTTCCGCTGCCGATGTTCCGCAGAATACCGTTAAGTCATGGGATTTCAAGAATGATAAAACCGCAATGACGGGCTGGGCTGCTGAACGTACAAAGAAACCTTTGGAAATCGTAAACGGTGCAATGCGGTTCGAGGCTGCACTTACGGACTCGTTCTTCTTCTCTCCGGACGAACTCAAAATAAGCGCCGATAAAGCAGATGTTATTCACGTCCGCTTAAAATCCGATATAGTATCGTCGCCGATAATCTTCTTTACCACAACCGACGATAAACAGTGGAATGCTCAGAAGAGCGTATCCACATTGCTTCAGAGCAAGGGCGAATATGTCGATCTTTACTTTAATATGCGTTCAAACGCGCTTTGGACGGGAGAGATAAAGAAACTCAGATTTGATATTTTCGAGGAAGTATCAAACTGCGACATAGAGCTTATCGAGATACTCGGCTATTCTCAGTCACAGAAAGATAAGGCCGTAACGGTAGACGGCATTGACCTTGGTATTTCGTCTGCTTATATTACCAACGACGGAACCGAGTATTACGTTGCGGCGCTTCCTCTGAACGGTCTGTATTCTGCCTGCAATTTCTATTACGAATGGAATCGCTTTGAAAATAAGCTCTATATAAAGACCGGTACCGATACCGAGTTTGAGTTTACCGCAGGCAGCGACAAGGCGCTTGTAAACGGCAGTGAAGAGACATTGGCAAAACCCTTTGCACTGTTTGACCATATACCGGTATTGCCTATGCGCTTTATACTTGATAATGCCGGAATAAAGTGTACGGCGTCTCACGGATTGAATATAAGCGTCCGCGGTATAGATTATAAGGAAATTGCCGACAGCAGGGTAGAAGGTCAGTGGGAATTCAATATTCCAGGCGACGTTGAAGGTTGGACAACGCTCGGAATTGACAATTATTATGTTGCGGGCGGCTGTCTTACCATGACTGCAAAACCGTTTGCCGGCGCGGGTACGGGTTACGACCCCGGTATTTCTCATGCAGATCTTAACCTTGTAGCAAAGGACTATGCTTCGGTAGAAATAAGAATTAAGATCGAGCTGCGCAAGAATGCGACAGATGTTGTGGATAAGGGAACTACAATTTACTTCTCGACAAATAAGGACGGAAGTCTTGACGAGAAAAAGACTCTGCGCGCAGAGTTTACAAGCGTTACTCCCGACGCAGACGGTTTTGTAACTCTGAAATATGATACCTCAAGCTGTGCGGAATGGAAAGACGTAATCAACAGCATACGTTTCGACCCGTCAAACAACAACGGTAAGTATACGATTGACTATATCAGATTTATAAAGAAATAACAGCGCGTTTTTCAAATACGAAACAAAGCATACGGCTGCGTTATCGAAACAGCCGGCTCACAGCCGTGTGATTTGATAAAAACTTATTATCCAAAACGCAGGATCTAAATGGTTTGCGTGTGCGTGTAAAAAACTCATGATAGGAGGAATGCCGAATTAAAATTCAGGCAAAAACAACCCCAAAAATATAATTTTAAGGAGATTTACCATGAAAAAGACACTTAGTTTAGTTCTTGCATTGCTTATGCTGTCAATGCCTTCGCTTGCGGCACCGTCACAGACTGCTGTCGACGTTGAGAATGCCGATGAAGTCATTGAAAGCACGGTGATTCCGGAAGAACAGCAAGCCGTTTTGTCGGCGGAAAATACAAGTGCGCTTGAAAACAAGTACGTTCTGTTATACGGAGAAAAGCTTTTCTTCGACGATTTTGAAGGCGATAATCATATCCCTGTCGTTACAGCCGACGGCAGCCTTCCCACACTTGAGTACGATGAAAACGGAAATCATTATATGCATATGCAAAATGACTATGGCTTCTATGTAGGCGACGGCAACGGTTACGTAGCTCCGGATAATGCAGTAAAGTATCAGTTTAAAGCTACTCATAATTATACTGTTTTCGGAAAGTTTAAATTGGCGAAAACAATGGATTCTTCCGATAGATACGGAATATCATTCCCTAACAAGGAGAATTATACATTGTATACTGATTCTTGGTTGGATTCGTATTGGATGCAAAGAGAGGGTGAGAATAATTGGTGGTATGAATTGGGCAAAGGCAAAACCGCTGTATTTTCGCCTGCTCAGGACATAACGACTTATGCGGGATTTTACTTCTCAACCGGAAACGGCGGTTCTCCCAAATATTCCGATATGTATATAGACGATATCGGCGCGTTCGGAAAGCCTAAGGCAGAGTATGCGAACGGTATGACATTCGAGCAGAACGGCAGGACGGTTTATTTCCGCGGTGCAGTCACAGCCGAGGTTCAGCTTCCTGCGGATATCGCTGAATATGCGGCAAACGCGATCAATGCCTGCACAGCTCCTGCCGATGTGTTCGGAGCAGACGTTAAGGCTGTAAGCTATGCCGACAGAGTTATTACTCTTACTTTTGACGGTACGGGAGAAAATCAGTTCACTGTTCCGTCTTTGGAGACCGCAGATTCCGGTAATCCGAGCGTTATTCCCGCAGCGTCCTTCAGCTTTACTGCAGAGAAAGCAGCAAAAGTTGATAAAAACGCATTCCTTTACGGTAAGAAGATATATTTTGAGGACTTTGAGAGCGAAAATCCAAATCAGGGACGTGCTGACAAAGGACTTCCCGAACTTCTCGGCGACAGCGAAAACCATTACCTTTACGTAACCAACAGCCCGTTCTTTATCTATCCGAACGACGGCACCGGCAATAATGCTAAAAAAATCTCTCTTGTAAAATCGTCAACATATACAATGTTTAATGATTTCAAACTTGCTCCCTCAAATACAGCCGTTTTCAATATGATAAGATACGGTCAGGGCTGGAGCACAATACATGCGGAGGATCTTGATGTTAAATTGTCAACGGACAGTTGGACAACAATGTTGAGAAAGTTTTCACCTAAGGAAGACTGTAACGATTTTGTTGCGTCAATTTTCCAAAACAATTACTCGGGAGCATACCCCGACATCTATATAGATAACGTAGGCTTGTACGAACTTCCCGAAACAACCGAAACAATTACCGACTGGAACTTCAACACCGCCGAGAGCAAACTTGAGATTGTATTTGCAAACGGACTCGATGAAGCTGCTGTTCTGGCGCTTGACACTTATAAAAACGAGCTTGTTGAAGGCGTTCTTTCGGCAAAGACCGAAAGCCGTACCGACGGCACGGTTCTCGTGCTGACTCTCAATAAGGGTACAGATATCGTAAAGCTCCCCGCACTCTGCAATGCAGCAGGTACTGCGTCTTATCCCGCAACTGCTTTTGCAGCTCCCGCTACCGACTCGTCCGCTTACATAAGAACCAAAACTCCTCAGGCTATGAGATATAAGGGATATGTTTCCGATACGCTCAGAGCCAATGCCGAAGAGTACGGTTTCCTTATTGCAACGGCAAAGGATCTCGGCGATAAAGAGCTTGTATTCGGCAGCGAGATAAACGGCGAAGATAAACTCAACTATACGCCTGACAATGTTAAATTTGTTTACGGCGCGGCATACATCAAGGACAGCCGTGATCTGATTTTTGATAATGACCGTGTTAACGAAAGAATCGGCTTTGCCGGAGCGTTGACGGGTATAAAGGCTGCAAATTACGACTCTGTTCTTGTCGGCAGAACCTATGTAAAGGTTGACGGTAACTATTATTACAGCGAGACGATTTCCAAGAGCATACGTGAGGTTGCAAAGGAAATAAAGGCAAGAGAAGATTACGATTCTCTTGAGGAAAGTGTCAAAAACGTAATTGACAATATAGTTTCCGACACATCGGCACAGTAATAAGGAGATTGCCATGAAAAAATACAATAATCCCGAGATTGAAATTATCAAAGCTTGTGCCGAAGATATCATGAGCGCCAGCAGCGAGACAGGCAATGAAATAGATATATCGGCCGGAAAACTTTTCGGCGACGATGAATAATCTTTATTTTGGTAATCTGCGGCTTTTCACCGCATGATTATATACTTTCGGGTTTTTGACCCGAAAGACTCTCTCTCCTTTTTAGAGGCGGCTTTGGTTTATATCGAAGCCGTTTCTGGGGAATTTTTAATTAAACTTTTTCGGAGGTAAAGACATGAAAAGAATTATAAGTGTCGTTTTTGCGCTTGTTATGCTGATTACGGCGTCCGCAATGTCGGTTTGCGCACAAAACGAGCTTTCCGTGCAGATAAACGGAAAGAAGATTGAATTTGACGTTCTTCCGCAGATAGTGGAGGGCAGAACCATGGTTCCTTTCCGTAAGATTGGCGAGGAACTCGGCGCAAAGGTTGACTGGGACGATTCAACAAAGACCGTATCCCTTGAGCTTAACGGACAGACCGTAAAGCTGACTATCGGAAAGAGCATGATTACCGTTGACGGTACGGATAAAGAGCTTGATGTGCCTGCAATGATAATCGACGGCAGAACTCTCGTGCCTGTAAGAGCAATAACAGAGGCGTTCGGCTGCGAAGTTGCATGGGACGATGCGACCAAGACCGTTTCATTGACCGTAAAAGAGCCTGAGACAACAGAAGAAATCGAGGGCGCGGTTATAACAATGGCGAACGCCGAAGCAGGTTCGGAAAAATACAGATTTCTGGCAGGCGGATGCAAGCTCGGCGTTGTACCCGATCCCGATAACGAAAACAATAACGTATACTTTGCAAACGCTACCGTAACCGATAAGACAAGCTATACGTACATTTGGTTCGATACCGACTTTAAGGCAGGACAGAAGTATACCGTTGAGTATGATTACAGAGTTGTGTCCGACGCAATGGGCGACGATCTTGAAAATGATACTTACATAGGCACTTGCTTCAGATTCGGCACAAGCGCAAAAACCGGAAGCACCGATCACGCCGCAGGCGGAGTTAAGGTTGAAACGGCAAACGTCGGAAAATGGCAGCACATAAAGCATACTTATACCGTTCCCGAAAGCTATATTCCCGGCAATTCGAGATTCGGTATATATGCGTCTCCCGTAAACAAGACCGGCGTTGATTTTCAGGTCGCGGTTGCGTTTATGATCGACAATCTTTCGGTGGTTTCCTGTACAGACGAGGACGATGCAGCAGACATCGGCAATTCAGAAAGCAGTTTCGATCAGTTCAAGGGTATTGTATATGATTTTGCCGAAGGCAACGACGGTTGGGTAGTCGGCGGATGCAGCGCTGAAGTCAAGGACGGCGTATATTATATCACAACGACAAGCGAACAGAAAGACCCGTCGTTATCAAAATATGATATTAAGGATATTAACGCGTCAAATTATAAGAAAATAGCAATTCGCTTCAAATATCAGCCAAGCTCTCCCGAAGTTGAAAGATGTAATATTTTCTTTGCAACATATGACGATCCCAATTTGGACGAGAAAAAGTGCACGTATATGGACTATGTATACGGCTCACAGGATAAAGACGGATATACATGGCTTGTTTTTGATTTCACCAACAAAGCAACATGGAACGGAGATATAAAGATAATTCGTTTCGATCCCGCACATGACGGCGGCGGATCGTTTGAAATTGATAAGATAATAATTGTTGCCGAATAAGCGTTTTTCGTAAAAATCTGACGGCGATTCACGGAAAGGACGATATCTTTGCAGCTTGACAAAATATTCTCTTCAAACATGGTTTTTCCGAAAGGCAAGGAAATCTGGTTTTACGGCACGGGTAAGGGAAATGTAAAAATAATATTCGACGGCGAAGAAAAAAGCGTTGATTTTTGCGGTGGCGAATGGGAAATATGTTTTTCACCGCGTGATTTCGGCGGTCCGTACAGCGCTGTAATCCGCATGGATAACGAAACGGTTGAACTGCAAAACATATATATGTCGGACTTGTCTTTCTCATGGCGGGTCAGTCAAATATGCAGTTTAAACTCAAAGAGTCAACGGAAAAACATTACATATCAAATCCGCTTGCCAGGCTGTTCTCGACAGACAGAATCGAGGACACAGACTGTTTTCACTCCGCTGACGGCTGGGTCGTATGCGACGAAAAAACGGCGGGTGAGTGGAGTGCGATAGCTTACTATGTCGGTAACATGGTTTCGGAAAAACTGAATGTTGCCGTCGGATTGATTTCGTGTTATCAGGGCGCGTCGGTAATCGAAAGCTGGCTGCCCGAAGGAACGCTTGAGAAGAGCGGCATTGCGGTTACGGACAGCGGAAAGCACCCGGATCATTTTTGCGATTTGTACAGCGCGTGGAACTCCGACGGAACTTTGTATGAGAAAGTTTTTAAGCAGATTTTGCCGTTTTCGGTAAGCGCTGTTGTGTGGTATCAGGGCGAGAGCGACGCGTCCGACGGCGAAGCGCCGTTTTATAAGGACGAGCTTAAACTTTTGATCGATACTTGGAGAAAAGATTTAGGCGATGCGTCTCTGCCGTTTGTAATAGTCCAGATTGCGGAACATTCCGGTAAAGGCGAAAGCTGGCGCGTGATTCAGAAAGCGCAGTATGAAATCCAACATGAAGTAAATGATGTCAAAACGGTAATCTCGGCAGATGTGTGTGAAAAAGATGTTATACATCCGCCGACGAAAGACAGACTGTCAAAAAGAATTGCCGATGCGCTTCGCGGAATGATAAAAATTTAATCTCAAAAAAGAACCGGCTTCGGTATTTATCGGAGTCGGTTTTGTTGTATAAAAAAGATCATGATTCAACCGAAACCGGAGAGTATTACAGATATACACTAATCACGACACACTTGAGATAGCACGTAGCATATGCCTCCGACATAACTCCGCCTTTTGCCGCCGCATAATCGCAGCAGGTCTGCAGCCCGTTAATTCCGACCGCAGACGCAAAATTTAGGATTTTCCGCCTGTGCCCTGTTTTATCATTATTCTTGCCCATATCGCACCGTAAAGATTTACCTTTATTACCTTGTCTATAACGCTGTCCTGCTGTTCTGTAAGCGGAACATAAGCGCCTCCTGCAATTCTCGCACTGCCGCCCGCAACGTGTACCATTATGTCGAGACTGCCGAAATCCGTGACAGCTTTATCCATTGCCGCTTCAATATCGCGTGAGTCTGATACGTTGCGGACTTCAATGTTTTCATATATGTTTGCATATGCGTTGTTCGCGATTGGTACCGCTGATTTTGTCATTTTAACGTCAAGCTCGATAGGCTTTATTTCCACCGTGCCGAGACTTCCCATGACCGCAAATCTCCGCATACCCCAGCCGTTGACTTCTACGGAAAAGGTAGTGACTCTTGCAATTGTCTTGTCGTATTCCAGTACCGCAAAGTTGTTGTCGTCAGAATAAACGCCCGAAAAGCCCGTCTGCTTTATAAACGGATATTTTGTATAAATACGGCACATTCGGCGCCGTACTTGCAATTTATATAAATATAGTGTATAATATACCGAAAGCATAAAACAAATGCCGCTTTAATTTAAAAGGAGCACAAGATGAAAAAGATAATAATTGCTTTGATGATTGCAGCTTTTGCCGCTGCGGCGTCACTTTCGGTCTTAGCCGAACAAAAGGAATTTTCAAAGACAAGAGACTATAACAATAACTTTTCGGACGTGAGGAGCACCGACTGGTTCGGCTCAAATGTCGCCGACGTTTACGAATACGGACTTATGGACGGCGTTGCCGCAGATAAATTCGATACCGAAAGCACGCTTACCGTTGCGCAGGGTATAACCGTTGCCGCAAGACTGCACAGCCTGTATAACGAAAAGCAGATCGACGAAGCCGAAAACGCGCAAAACTGGTACGATAAATACGTTCTTTTTGCTCTGGATAATAAGATAATCTCAGAGAACGAGTTTTCGGACTATACCGCGCCTCTTTCAAGCCGTTCAATGGTAACGCTGTTTGCAAAGGCGCTCCCCGAAGAGTATTTTCCCGCAATTAATGCGGTCACGGAAATTCCCGACGTAACCGAGGATCTGCCTTATTTCAAATCCGTGCTTATGTTCTATAACGCCGGTATACTTAACGGAAACGATAAGACAGGAATATTCTATCCCGAAAGCAGCGTGACAAGAAAGCGTGCCGCAGCCATTATCGGAAGAGTGGTAAAGCCCGACTCGCGCGTTAAATTCACGCTTGAAAAGCCAAAGAGCGAATATACCGCAAAGGAACTTCTGGACATTGCATACTCTATGACAAGCGCCGAAACACTTGATGATTTTACAATGATAACGGTGGGCGGAGTGGATTACAGCCTTGCCGAATATAAGTATTATTATCATACTTTGTCGGAGAACTATAAAGGCGAAGAACTTAAAAAACAGATAGAGTCCGTGTTTAAAATGTCGGCAGCAGTGTTTGATACTTCAAATAAGAAGGGTATAAAACTTTCATACAGCGACCTCAGAAAGTTCTATTCCGCATATTATACAATGCGCGCAAACTACGGACAGAACTATAAGCTGTTCTTAAATATCAACGGAATAACCGACAGGGCGCTCTGCCGAGACCAGCTTTTTTACGCACTTTACGGTACCGAAACCGTAAAGCTGTTCGGCGAAAACGCAGAATACGGATATACCCAAAGCGATATTATAAACTTTGCAAATTCCGAGAATTATATCTGCGCAAAACATATACTTGTACTCAGTACCGACGGGAACGCAAAGCAGACCGCCGAAGAACTGCATAAAAGAGCCGCAGCCGGCGAGGATTTCGATAAACTTATCGAGCTTTACGGCAAAGATCCCGGTATGACCGTAAATAAAAACGGATATTACTTCACAAAGGGCGAAATGGTAGAGCCGTTTGAAAAGGCGGCATATGAGCTTAAACCCGGAGAAATAAGCGGCGTTGTCGAAACAACCTACGGCTATCACATAATCAAGCGCTGCGAATTCAATAATTCGGATTTTGTTTCAAGCTCCGCATATTATGACGTCGTAAATAAATACGCTTCAAAGAGAGCAGGCGAATTTTATGACAGCGTAAAGAACGGACTTTCGGTTGAATATTCGCCGTCGTATGATGAGTTTTTGAAAATAATAGACTGAAAACAGACAAAAATATCAGCCGGGCAATGCACTGTCCGGCTTTTTGCTTTAAAATACTTAGAATAACGGAGAAAAAATAAAAGTATGGCAGAATATATTTGCCCCGTGTGCGGCGAAAAATTGATAAGAGAGCAAAACAGCTATGCGTGCGTAAACCGTCATAATTTTGACGTTGCAAAAGAGGGGTACGTCAACCTTGCGTCCTGCAAAAAAGGCGTAAGCGCGCTCTCGGGCGATTCAAAACAGATGTGCCTTGACAGACGTGATTTTCTCGAACAGGAATTTTATGAACCGCTTGCAAAAAAGCTTTCTGAAATAGCGTATAACGCGTGCCGTGATAAAACTGACATATTCGTGCTTGACGCAGGCTGCGGAGAGGGATATTATCTGAGAAATGTAAGGAATCATATGTGCCGGAATAACGTAACCTGTACATATGCCGGAATAGACCTTGCAAAAGAGGGAATAAAGCTTGCCGCAAAGCGTGAAAAGACCGCCGAAGAATGTAAAATAAACTATTGCGTTGCGGGAATTTTTGATCTGCCGTTTGCAGACGGTACAGCGGACGTAATAATTTCGGTTTTCGCACCTGTTGCGGACGTTGAATTTTACCGCGTACTGAAAAAAGGCGGAATACTCGTCGTTGCGTGCCCCGCCGAAAAGCACCTTTACGGGCTTAAACAAAGCGTTTACGAAACCGCGCACGAAAATACCGAGAAAATACCCGATTACGACGGCTTTAACCTTGTGCATACCGAAAGGCTTACCTATAAAATTGACGTAAAAAAGCCGTATATTTCAAAGCTGTTCGGAATGACTCCGTATTATTGGAAAAGCTCCGAAAAGACACAGAACGCCGTGAATGAGCTTGAAGAACTGCATACGCCATGCGATTTTCTCATAAAAGTTTATGAAAAATGAATTTTTTGAGGCATTTGCGGAACAAATTTCCATATTCTTTCGTCAGTATGAGTGTAAAGACAAAATAAATTTTACTTTCGGAGGTATACTATGAAAAGACTGCTTAGTTTAATTCTGTGCCTTGCACTTATAATGTGCGGTACCGTCTTTACGGCGCATGGCGCGGATACGTATGAACCGACAACCGCTGAACTTGAAGCCGTTATCAAAAAAGTGCGTTCAAAAATAGACGTTCCCGAAGATCAGACCGAATTTAACTGGTATTACCGTGCGGCAACTTACCGTAATCATTCGGGCTGGCAGCTCGGCTGGTCAACGCCCGATAACGACGCGTCAACGTCCGTAAACTGCGACAGCGACGGAAATATAACTTCATATTCCTCGTATTCCTCAAAGAGCGATGAGAGCGTTGCGTATAAGGCTGTTCTTCCGGAAAACGGCGCGCAGTTTTATCTTGACGATATAACCGCGTTTATTTATAAAATAGCTCCTTATACAAACGGTCATATCAAGCTTTCGGACACAAATATGTCGGGCAATCTCAATTACCATAAGTACGACTATGACTTTGTGCGCGTTGAAAATGACATTGTTGTGCCTGATAACGGCGTAAACGTAACGTTCGACTACGTTACAAAGCAGATCTGCGACGTAAATATTAATTTTGATCTGTCGCCCGATTTCGGAAAAACACCCGAAGTAATCGGCGAGCAAAAAGCAAGGGAAATACTCGGCACAAAGCAGAATATGATTCTGTCGTATAGGATCAAGAACACGTATGACGACGAAACAGGAAAACTGCTTTCAAGAAAAGCATATCTTGTATACACTCCCGAAACGTACTATCTCTCGGTTGACGCCGTAACGGGCGAAATTTATACCGAACGCGATACGTGGCAGGTAAATAATGAAAGACCGGCTAATGCGGCCTCGGGCGGAGACAGCAAATTCGCGGCAATGGAAAGTACTGCTGCCGACTCGGATAACGGCGGATATCAGCTTTCCGAAAAGGAACTTGAGCAGCTTGACGTTCTCGACAGCCTTATAACCAAAGATGAGGCTGTAAAGTCCGTAACGCAGAATGAGTTTCTCTATATAGATCCGACGCTTACAGCGCTTGAGGCTCATCTTTCAAAGACAGGTTCTTACCGTTACGGCTGTTATCCCGATAACAGCGATGAGGACGGTTACGTATGGAATATAAACCTCTCAAGACCGTATGACGAGAATTCCGACGGATATTATCCTTATCTTTACGCGACGGTTGACGCAAAGACCGGAGAGCTTCTTTCGTTCAGCGCAACGCGTCCCGATTTCTGGTACTATACAAATAATAAGCTTAATCTTCCGGAACTTAAACTCGACGCGGACGCCGCTGCCAAAAAAGCTGAAGATTTTCTGAAGGCAACAGTACCCGAACTGTTTGCAAAAACAAGAAAGGGCGAACCCAATTACAATAACGTGATTGCATATAAGAACTATGACGCCGCAAACGGAATTTATGAAAATCCCGTATACGGAATAGCAGATTTCAGCTTTGTGCGTGTGAATGAAGGCGTGGATTTCACATATAACTACCTTAACGCGTCGGTTGATATGACGACGGGAAAGATTACCGAATATAGTAAAAACTGGTTTGATAATGTTGAGTTTGAATCTCCGTCAGACGCGATAACTCCCAAAGAAGCTTTCGATGTGCTCTATAATTCCGACGGATTCGGACTTAATTATGAGATAAACAGCACATATACCTATAATAAGTACCTTGCAGATGAAAAGAACGGAGATTATATCGACTACGATAAGCTGTACGAAACAAGCCTTAATGTGCGCGCCGTATATTCGGGCTATGATATGGGAACAACTATCGTAAGGGCGCTTGACGGAAAGCTTGCGGATTATTCCGGCGAAGAATATAAAGTAAAAGTTCCTTATGAATATACCGATATATCCGAATCCTGGGCAAAGGATATAATAGAGCGATTTGCATATGCGGACATCGGCTTTGACGGAGGCAAATTTGAACCCGATAAACCGATAACCTCTGATGAGTTTAAAGATATTCTCGGCTCCTGCTCTGTTTACAGCTATCGTATAAAGGATTATACTTCGTCTGATACGCTTACGCGCACAGAGGCTGTAAAGATGATAATAAATTCTTACGGCTATGAAAAGGTTGCGGCACTTGAGAATGTGTTTATCACGGATTTTGCCGATAATATGAGCTTAAAACCCGAGGACGTCGGAAGTATAGCCATAGCGCGCGGTTTCGGCATAGTAAACGGCGACGGCGAAAACTTTAAACCCTATGATGCGCTTACAAGAGCGCAGGCTTTGCAGCTTTGCCTGAATGTGCTTTCGAGCGAGCTTAACAAACGCTGAAAAATAAATTTTTAACATTAAAAAAATGCTTTCCGCTGCGTCGTAAATTAACGGTGCGGCGGATTTTTTTCGCAAAATGTATTTTTTCACCTAAAAATCACATTCATAACAATTATATTTCAAAATGATGTTTTACAATATAATCACAATCAAGGAAGAGATGATTGTAAACAAGATAATTAATGCCGTCACGAGCAGAAAGGACGATTTTTATGTATAATGATGACTTTGAAAAAAGAACGGCGGATAATGAAAACCCAAACGGCACAGCTCCGCAGAACGACGCCGGTACACATAATGAAACCGAGCCGATTCAGGGATTTTTTGAAGAAAGCGCAGCCGACGGACAAAACGCGTATACGCAAGGTTCCGAAAGCGCTCGCAGTTCGGAAAATTCTTATTCCTATAATGAGCAGCCGCACACTAATGGCGCCGAAAAGTTTTCCGACGGTGTGAGATATACCAACGGTTCAAACGGCGGTGTCGGCTATGAATGGAAACCCAGCGAAAATGCAAGAAAGGCAAGAAAACGCGCATACGGGAATAAAGGTGTAACTGGCTTTAAGGTCTTTACAACGGCACTTCTCACCGTGTTTGTGGTTTCCTTTGCGGCACTTACCGTAATGGTTGCGGGATATATCCATTCTTCGGGTGATGTTTCTGACGGAAAGCTTGTTTCAGGAACGGATAACAGCGGTACTTCCGCAAATGTAAGCGCAGGTTCTTCTGATTACGCAGCCGTTACCGCACCGTCAAATAAAGATTCCGCAGATCTTACCATTTCGCAGATCGCGGCAAAATGTTCTCCGAGCGCAGTCGGTATTGTTGTAGAAGTCGAGAGCACCTCGTCGTATGATTTCGGATTCGGATTTTCCATTCCGCAGTCGGGTACGGCAAAAGCGGTAGGCTCAGGCTTTGTACTCAACAAAGACGGATATATAATCACAAACCACCATGTGGTCGAGGACGCAAAGAAGATTACGGTTGTAATGAGCGATAAGACCGAGGTCGAAGCAACGCTTGTAGGATCGGATTCGATAAGCGATATAGCCGTTATCAAGATAGATCCCGAAAAGGCAGACGTAACGCTTGTTCCTATGGAAATAGGAGATTCGGATAAGCTTGTTGTCGGCGAGGAGGTAGTCGCAATAGGCTGTCCTGCGGGTATCGAGTATATGGGAACAGTTACAAACGGTATAGTTTCCGCAATCAACCGTGACGTTGAGATTACCGATAACTACAGCAGAGTACAAAAGACAATGACGCTTATACAGACCAACGCAACTATCAATAAAGGTAACTCCGGCGGTCCGCTGATCAACTCAAAAGGTCAGGTAATAGGTATAAATACCCTTAAGCTCACCTCCGAATATGAGGGTATCGGATTTTCTATTCCGATAAACGGCGCAATGGCTATCATCAATCAGCTCATTGATTACGGCGAAGTCGTAGAGCGTACCGAAGAGGATTTTGCATACGGTTCGGGTATGATAGGTATATCCGGTTCAGCCGTAAGCGAAGCCGAGGCAAAGCAGTACGGTATACCGCAGGGCGTGCTTGTGTTCCAGATCGATAAGAATTCCTCTGCGGCAAAAGCAGGACTCAGACGCGGCGATATAATCACAAAGTATAACGGAACCGAAGTCAAGACCGTAAACGATATAAATGAGCTTAAAGCCAAGAACAGAGCAGGTGAGGAGGTCACCGTTACCGTCTACCGCGACGGCGAAAAAGACAGCGATGAAGGTCAGACGCTCGATATTTCCTTTAAGCTTGACACACAGCAATAAAAAACTGTAAGTAAACTTTCCGGAGGCGTAAAAACCTCCGGATTTTGCTTTGTATAATAATTTTGAAAAAATGTAATCTTTTTGCTCCAAAGCCCTTGACAAAATCCGGTTTCGGTGATATAATAATACACGTTGCAGCGAAAGCTACAATGAATATTTAATAGTTCTGCACCTTTAGCTCAGTTGGTTAGAGCTACCGGCTCATAACCGGTTGGTCTGGGGTTCGAGTCCCTAAAGGTGCACCAGAAACGGCACTTGCTTTATGCAGGTGCTTTTTTGTTTTTCGCTGCTCCAATATAGAATAATGCGCTTTTAAGCGTTTTTGCGCCTATTGTATGCATTTGGAAGTTTTGTACTGCCTTGGCGACAGTCCCGTAAACGACCTGAATGTCCTTGAAAAGTATACATAATCGTTGTAGCCGCATTTTTCGGAGATTTCGGAAAGAGAAAGACTGTCAGAATATACGTCTATCAAGAACCTTGCTTGGTTTATGCGCACTTGATTTAAAAATTCAGACGGCGTTTTCTGCGTGACAGCTTTAAACTGCGCACGAATGTAATCCGGCGCATATCCGCTTTGCTTTAGAAGCAGCGCCGGGTCAAGTTCGCTGTCAAAATACTTTTCGCTGATTTGGTACGCTATTTCGTTGATTTTTGAAATAATGCCGACGGAACTTGTCGTTTCGAGTGCAATAAGGCGTGTAAATGCAGAGCAAAGCGCGCTGAGATAGCCTTTGTTTTTGAAACGTCCGGCGTATATAAGCTTTGCCAGCGACGTAATTTCCCCGTCTGCGTTGTCAAAAAAGCAGATTATGTCCTTTGCATGGAAAATGTTGTCAAATTCTCCCTCTATGCTTATGTTCTTGAAACCGTTTTCCGAAACCGAACCGTGCCTTGTTTCGGGCGGTACTATTATTACGCTGCCCGGCTCAAACGGATAGTTTCTTTCCGTCGTTTTCATGTACCCTTTCCCCGAAAGGTATACCATGACTTCGTAATTTCTGTGGCTGTGCAGAGGATAGCTTGTAATATCGTCGCGGGTTAAGTTTATCTGATACATTGTGTTTGCCTCCGTGCGCTTATTATATCAAAAATCTATGTTTTGTGCAAGTATGTATATAAATAAACATAGCCGACAGAAAATTGAATGTGATATAATTTCACAAAAAGGAGCGTGGCGTACATGAAAGATTTTCTTAAAAAAGGTATGGGAATAGGCGGCTGGCTTACAAATTATAAAAGATTCAATGTTTTGCCGCCCAACCGCAGACTTAAAATTACCGTCGGAGATATGGAGCATTTCGAGAGCTTTATAACAGAGAAGGACGTAAAGTATATAGCCTCTCTCGGCTTTGATCATATACGGCTCGGCTTTGATCAGATCGTGGTTGAAAAATCGCCGTATGAGTACCGCAGAGAGATTTTGGATATTCTTCATAACTTTTGGAAATGGTGCGAAAAGTACGGTCTTAAACTTGTGCTGAATATGCATAAAGCCGTCGGTAATTACTGCGATATACCCGACGAAACGGGACTTATGCAGACAAAAGAGCTTCAGGAACGGTTTGTTGCTGTCTGGACAATGCTTGAAAATGAGTTTTCCGATATAAATAATATTGCGTTTGAACTTCTGAACGAGGTCGTAAACGCGTCAGCAGACGAATGGAATTCCTTGGCGCAAAAGACGGTAAATGCGATAAGAAACTTAAATAAAGACAGGATTATTGTCGTAGGCGGAGTAAACTGGAACAGTCCGGGTTCTCTTGACAAACTGCATATATTCGACGACGATAATATAATCTATACCTACCATTGCTATGAACCGTATGAGTTTACGCATCAGCAGGGCGTTCTGCAGGCAGGGCCGCTGTACTATAACAGAAAAATGCCGTACCCGTCAGACGATATTGAACGCTACCGTGAATACCGCAGACTTATGGGAGAAAATAACCCGTATCCCGATACAGATAAAATAGATATAGAGTATATGAAAAAATATATGTTACCTGCAAAAAGATTTACCGAAAAAAATCCCGGTAAAACGCTGTGGTGCGGAGAATTCGGAACTATAAGACACTGCAATAATAAATACAGGGAAAACTGGATGCGCGACATCATAAAAATACTCGGAGAGTGGGGCATACCGTATTGCGTGTGGAATTATCTCAGCACGCCTAATGACGGAAACCGTTTCAGCCTTGTTGATGACGATACGCGCCTTGTTCTGAGTAAAGAACTCGAAAATATTATTACGGGCAAAGAACAATGACGGAGGTTTTTTTGCTTTTGATAATAAGCATACTTTGCAGTACGGCTCGCAATATTTTTTCTAAAGATATTTCCGATGTCAGTTTCGGCACAAGAGCGTTTTTTGTATTGCAGGCGGTGATATTCGGCGTCGGCTGCCTGTTTTTGGTGGCTTTCGGAATCCCTTTGCAAAAAATGTCATTACAGACTGCTTTATATGCGTTCTGCTACGGACTTTTGCTTGTCGGAGCGCAGTATATGTATACGCTGGCGTTGAAAAGCGGCAAGGTCGGCATATGTTCGACGGTCTATTCGCTCGGATTTATACTTCCCGCAGTTTCGGGGAACCTTTTCTGGAATGAGCCTGTAAACGCGTATAACGTCTTTGGCATAGTTTTGGTAATTCCCATGATAGCGCTGTGCGCACACGGAAAAAACAGTACCGGTTACGATAAGGGAAAAGAATATATATTTCCGCTGGTTTTTGCAATGCTCTGTTCGGGCGGCTTGGGTATCATGCAGAAAATTCAGCAGAAAAGCGCTTGCTATTATCAGAAAAACGAGTTTCTGGCAGCCGCCTTTGCTTTTTCCGCACTAGTTTCGTTTGCGGCAGCCTTGTGCGTAAAGCCGTGTGAAAGCATAATAACAAAGCATAAAGCCGCAAAGTCCGGCATGATTGGAGCAGCGTTCGCGGTTTCCAACCTATGCAATACAACGCTGTCAGGCAGACTTCCGACAGCAGTATTTTTCCCGTTGCTTAACATAGGCACCGTTGCATTTTCCGTGCTTTGCGGAATTTTGCTGTATAAAGAAAAATGTACAAAAATAGATATTGCCGTTCTCTGTCTCGGAGCTGCGGCGATAATTCTCATAAGCATGCGTTAAAGCAAAGAAAAAGCACCGTCAGGAAAAGATCCTTGCACGGTGCAGCTTTTATATTTGTAAAAACGCAGCCATCAGAGCTTTGCAATGTATTCGTGAATAAGCTTGTCGTATTGCCCGTCGGAAATTTCTCCGCGCTGCTTTTTATCCTTGATTTCGGCAAGCATTTCTTCGGGCGTCTGTCCGTTAAGGGTGCTGGGCTCGGATTTTCCGAGCCCAGGCTCGTCTTTTTCAAAAGCCTCAAAATAGCGTTTCCCGAATGTGCGCAGAGATTCCGTGTTGAAATGCAGATTGTCGTCTTTCGGCGTCAAGCCTTCGGCACTTACAAAGCGTATGTCGTCATTCTCGCGCGCAAGCTTTCTCAATACCTCGTTTATGCCGTCGTAGTGCGCAAGATTTTTGTCAACTTCGTTCTTTGAAAGATAGTCGCCGAGTCCGCCGACGTATATGCGCACGTCCGGTAAGTTCAGGTCTTTCTTTAGTGAGCGGAACATATTCAAAAATTTCTTTTCATACTGAGCCGCACGCGACGGGTTGCAGTCAGCCTCTCCCTGATGCCATAAAAACGCTCTTATGCTGCTTATACGCATTGCAAGACGCGCTTCGGAAAGAGCATGATCGTACAGCGCCTGTCCGGGCTGCCACTCGTCAATGGAAGATCCTCCGTCAGACGCCGGGATAAGACCTGCCTGTTCTCCGGTTTTGCGTATGTATTCGAGTGCAAACGCAGGGGCAAGGCTCGCACCTGCAAAGGCGCGGTCTGCCGATAACGGCTCCCACATTGTCTGCCATCTGCCGTTGACAAGTCGCATAATGTTAGGGTCGTATATTCTGTTGTCGGCGTTGAGTATGCCTCTGCCCGACATATTCGACTGACCTATCAGAAGAAAAGATGAAAGCATTTTAAAAAGCCGTCCTTTCGGAAATCAAAAATTAATACAATTTATTATAGTACATAAGTTTGCGTACGTCAAGCCGAATCGCACATTTTGTGTTTGTATATAACAATCCGTTTACAAAAATCTTACAAAAATCAAATGCCGGCACACGGATCTGCGGCATATATAATACGCCTTTTTTTCGGCGGCGAATTGACTTTTTTTTCACATAATGGTAAAATATTTACATGAATAAAGCAAAGGGGAGAAAATAGCATGAATACAATGTTCAAAGCAAAGAAAACATGGATCTCGTCCGCGCATCAGGGATTTGTAAAGGACGATATGCATTCCAACACGCTGCACGCATACCTTTTGGCTGCAACAAAGGGTGCGGATATGATCGAGACCGACGCACGTACCGCAAAGGACGGCGTTATAGTCGTAAACCATGATCCCGAAATAAGAGGATTTGATAAAGACGGAAACGCGGTGGTCTGCACCGTTTCCGAGACCGATTATAAGACGGTTTCCGAAATAAGGCTTACAAAGAATACAGAGCGCACCGATTCTGTTCCTACTCTTGAACAGACGCTGCACCTTGCGTATTTTACTGGAATGTGCGTAAATATCGACCTGAAAGAGGGAATACGCCATGCCGAGGACGTTGCAAGACTTGTTGTAAAGTGCGGAATGAGGGGCAGAACGGTGTACGCGACAAACGGCGCGGGCGCAGCTGCGATAAATCTTATACTTAAAATAGATCCCGACGCAAAATTTATTGATACCAAAGAAAACTATACCAAAGAAAAGCTGTCATATGTTCCCGATTATCCCTCCAAATGCTTTGTATATACCGGTGACTTTTCGGACGAAAATATAGCCGAAATACGTAAAAGCGGATGTATGCTTGCGGCGATTTCGCTTAATAATAGTAATGCGCACGCAGCATTTAAGCATCACCCTGATATGGCGGAATACCCGCACACAAGCGATTTTGAGGCAATAGACCGCGAAATTCTGAATAGCGTAAATCTTTTTGAAGTTTAATTAAAACAACGGGGTGTTTAAAATGATTATTTCATGTATAGGCGACAGCCTTACCGAAGGTGATTACGGCGTTTACGGCAAAAGCGGAATAGCAAACGTCCATTCCGAAAACTATCCGTTCTTTCTGTCAAAGCTTTCTGGCACAGAGGTCAGAAATTTCGGTAAATGCGGATATACCTCAACAAGCATTTTAAAGTATTATAATGACGGAAATATCGACGTAAAAGGCTCGGATATAATCCTTATAATGCTCGGAACAAACGGCGGACTCGATCCGGATAAAGACGTGCAGGGCAACGCAGAATATCTCGAAATAATAAATAAGTGTAAGACCGACGCACCGGATGCAAAAATCGTTCTGTGTACACCTCCGCACGCGACGGAAAATCCATCAATGTCAAACTGCGGATACGCACAACGCGTAAATAACGCCGTCGCATGGACGAGAAAGACCGCGCAAAAACTCGGACTTTACCTTGTCGATGTTGCGGACTGCAAGGAATTTTGCGCCGAAAATGAAAGTAAATATCAGCCCAACGACGGACTTCATTTTTCAAAAGAGGGATACGAAGTTCTCGCAAAATATATTTTTGACGCACTCAAAAAGGAAAGATTACTGTAAAGAATGAAACTTGTTGATTTTCACACGCACTGTTTTCCCGACGCAATAGCAGAGAGGGCGGTTAAAAAGCTCGCTCACGATTCGGGAGGACTTATACCTTATACCGACGGAACCGTAACCGGACTTGAAAAGTCCATGGAACAAAACGGTGTGTCGCTCAGCGTTGTTTTGAGTATTGCCACAAACGCACATCAGCAGAAAAAGGTCAACGATTTTGCGGCGTCAATAAATAACCGCAGCGGAATATGCGCGTTCGGGTCTGTTTTTCCCGACGCGCCCGACGCACTGTATGAGCTTGAACGCATAAAAAGTCTCGGACTCAAAGGCGTAAAGCTGCACCCGGAGTATCAGCAATTCTATGCCGACGATGAAAAAATGAAACCTCTGTATAAGAAAATATCAGAACTCGGACTTATAACCGTCTTTCATGCGGGACAGGATTACGGTTATCCTGCACCGTTTCACTGTATGCCGGATAATCTTGCAAACGCGCTTAAATGGTTCAATTCGCCGGTTGTCGCGGCTCATTTCGGAGGACTGGGCTGTTCGTATGAGGTGACGGAAAAGCTCTGCGGACTTGACGTTTACTTTGATACCGCGTGCTGCTGCGGTCGTATTCCGAGAGACGCCGCGCTAAAAATCGTTGAAAAGCATACAAGCAAAAAAATTCTTTTTGGTACGGACTGTCCATGGAGCAATGCGTCGATCGAAATGCGCCTGATAGACTCTCTCGGACTTTCGGAGTACGAAAAAAACGACATTTGCTTTTTGAATGCGCAAAAACTTCTCGGAATTATTTAAATTTTTTTGTTTTGTTGTAATTACAACATACTTGCCGCCGTATTTGCTGTATAATTCAGCAGTAAACAAAAAACAAATGCGGAGGTAAAACAAAATGGTAAGAAAGATAATTAAAATTGACCGGGAGAAGTGTACAGGCTGCGGACTTTGCGCAGAGGCTTGTCATGAAGGCGCGATAGCCGTTGTGGACGGTAAAGCAAAACTTATGCGCGAGGATTACTGCGACGGTCTCGGCGATTGCCTGCCGTCATGTCCCGTAGAGGCTATAAGCTTTGAGGAACGCGAGGCTCCGGCTTATGACGCAGAGGCGGTCGAGCAAAACAAGAAGAAAAAACAGGAGCATGAGTGCCATGCCGATGAACACGCGCATCACAGCGGACACGGCGGACATCATGACGGAACTTTGCCATGCGGCTGTCCCGGTACAAATTCAAAGAGGATAGTACATGACGACTGCGGCGTGAATGACGAATGTCATGAGCATGAACACACAAATCCGAGCCGTCTTTCGCAGTGGCCCGTACAGATAAAGCTCGTCCCGATAAACGCACCGTATTTTGACGGAGCAAACCTGCTTGTTGCGGCAGACTGCACTGCGTATGCATACGGAGATTTTCATAATAAGTTTATAAGAAACCGTATAACTCTCGTAGGCTGTCCCAAGCTCGATGATGTTGATTATACCGATAAGCTTACCGCGATAATAGCCGAGAACAATATCAAGAGCCTGACGGTAGTCCGCATGGAGGTTCCTTGCTGCGGAGGACTTGAGAACGCCGCAAAAAAGGCACTTCAGAACAGCGGAAAATTTATACCGTGGCAGGTTGTGACAATCTCGACGGACGGCAGAATTCTCGATAACTGAAAAGGACAAATAATAATGCTGCGGTCGTGAAAACGGCCGCTTTGCTTGTTTTATGCCTGTTATCATGCCTTATCCGCCGTTTTTTTCAAAAAACTCTTGACAAGCACGCAAACACGGTGTATAATATCAGCTGTAAAGAAAATTACTTTACAGTCAAGGTGGGTAATTTGAGTAAAAATCTTGAAATATCGGTTTTGTGCGATATATACGGCGCGCTGCTTCCCGAAAAACAGAGAACGGCGCTTGAGGCGTATTATAACGAAGATCTTTCGCTGTCGGAGATTGCCGAACAGACGGGAATATCGAGACAAGGCGTAAGAGATCAGATAAAGCACGCGGAAAATCAGCTTGCGGAGTTTGAAAACTGCTTAAAACTGAGAGAAAAATCAAAGAGAACCGAAAAGCTGCTCTCGCTTGTCGAAGAGATAGCTTTGAAAGAGAATAATAAAGAGCTGCAAAAGATTGCCGAAGAATTAATAAGCATAAACGATTGATCTTTTAGGAGAAATATGTACGAAAGCCTGAGTTCACGACTTGCCAACGCGTTCAAGTCATTCAAAAACAAAGGAAAACTTACCGAAGCAGACGTAAAAGAGGGAATGCGTGAGATAAAGCTCGCGCTTCTCGAAGCGGACGTAAACTATAAGGTAGTAAAGGACTTCATAAAGACTGCGACCGAAAGAGCCGTGGGAGCAGAAGTGCTTGAGAGCCTTGTGCCGTCGCAGCAGATAGTCAAAATCGTAAACGAAGAGCTTACAAAGCTCATGGGCGGCGAAAATTCAAAGCTTGTCATTTCGTCAAAACCGCCGACGATAGTCATGATGTGCGGACTTCAGGGCGCAGGTAAAACAACGCATACCGGAAAACTTGCGCTTATGTATAAAAAGCAGGGCAAAAGACCGCTGCTTGCTGCGTGCGACGTTTACAGACCCGCTGCCATAAAACAGCTCCAGGTCGTCGGACAGAGTATAGACGTTCCTGTGTTTACGATAGAGGGCTGCACGGATCCCGTGGAAATCGCGCAGAAAGCGCTCGAACATGCAAAGAAACACGGACATGATATGCTGTTTCTCGATACCGCGGGTCGTCTTCACGTTGACGAAAAGCTCATGGACGAGCTTAAAGAGATAAAGGAAAAGCTTAATCCTACCGAAATACTGTTCGTAGTGGACGCAATGACGGGACAGGACGCTGTAAACGCGGCTGCTGCCTTTAACGAAAAGCTTGACGTAACGGGTATAATCCTTACAAAGCTTGACGGCGATACACGAGGCGGCGCGGCGCTCTCGACAAGGCAGGTAACGGGAAAGCCGATAAAGTTTATCGGTACCGGCGAAAAGATGGAGAATATCGAGCCGTTTTATCCCGATAGAATGGCGTCGAGAATACTCGGCATGGGCGATGTGCTCTCGCTTATCGAAAAAGCCGAACAGGCGATAGATGAAAAGAAAGCAGCCGAGCTTGAAAAGAAAATGCGCGAGCAGTCTTTCACGCTTGAGGATTACCTTGAACAGTTCGAGCAGATACGCAATATGGGACCTCTCGAACAGATAATGGGCATGATTCCCGGGGTAAAGCCCGACGCGCTGAAGGACGTCAAAATCGATGAACGCGCAATAGACCGCATGAAAGCTATAATACTTTCCATGACGCCCAAAGAAAGAAATAACCCCGAAATCATAAACGCGTCGAGAAAAAAGCGCATAGCGCTCGGCAGCGGAATGAAGGTCGAGGACGTAAACAGACTGCTTAAACAGTTTGACACAACTCAGAAGATGATGAAGCAGCTCACGAGCGGAAATTCACCTTTCGGAGGAATGGGCGGCAGATTCATGGCAAAAAAGCTCAAGAAAAATAAGAAGAAAAAGAAAAAATAAGTATAAACTTGCTTGAACACAAGCGTTTATAAATAAATAATCATTATAATATTTTCGGAGGAACAGAAATGTCAGTAAAAATCAGACTCAGAAGAACCGGCGCAAAGAAAGCTCCTTTCTACAAGATCGTTGTAGCAGATTCCCGTTACCCCAGAGACGGCCGTTTCATTGAAGAAATCGGAAGCGTAAATCCCGGTACAGATCCCGCAACCGTAACCGTTGACGTTGAAAAGGCTAAGACCTGGATCAAGAACGGCGCACAGCCCACAGAAACCGTAAGAAGCCTTCTCAAGAAGAACGGAGTTCTTTAATTTAACGGGTTTTGCATTGCCCCGAAAAAGGGGCAGAGTATGATCCGCCGCAATGTAAGGAGGATTTTGCATTGAAAGAGGTTCTCTATGATATTGCGTCTTCTATCGTAAACAATCCGGATAGGGTGTCTGTCGAAGAAAAGGTTGACGGCGATACCGTCGTTCTCAGCCTTATGGTAGACGAATCCGACCTCGGAAAAGTTATCGGAAAACAGGGACGTATTGCAAAGGCTATAAGAACCGTCGTAAAGGCTGTCGCAAACCGCGACGGCAAGCGTGTCATTGTTGACATTCTCGAAAATACGGCAGAATAATTCAAGTCTTTAAATTCCAAGCTGCACTGACTTTGCGTTAAGATCAGGGCGGCTTTTTTATTTTGCCGTAAAGCAGCTATATGATCGGAAATTCAAAGTTTTCAAATGCGCCTATAAGCGTCGGGTGCCTGATAACAAAGTGAATTGCGGGAGAGTTGTTCTTTGAGATCATGACGTAGCTGCCTTTTTTGACGCTTATGTTTATGTTCCTGAACGGGTTACTTTCCGAAATGCGGACCGAATAGCCGTTTTGGGTAAGCGACAGTTCTTTTGCACGCGAGCATAGCGTTAAATATTCGTCGTATTCAAAATGTATGTCGTTTTCGGGAAAAATTTCGGAAAGAGAAAGTGAGACCGGGTGTTTTTTAAATTCTCCGCACGAAAGTATGCCGAATACGTCGGTAACGGTGCCGTTTTCAAGCGATTTTCCAAATCTTTCCTTTGCAAGACATATGTAATTTGTTATTTTTTCTCGTTCCTGTGCTGAAACTGCACTTTTTGTAAGTATTTTTTCGGTCATATCACCGTCAAGCGCATACAGCGGAGGAGATATGAGATAATTTGTAATATTTCCTCCCGTTTCGCAGTCGGACGCTAAAAACGCACGCAGCGAGGCCGAGTTGTTTTCCCTGTAAATCTCCATGAGAGGCAGCGCTTTTTTTAACAGAAATTCTGCGCGTTCGCCGTAATATTCAAGCTCGCTCTTGCTGTTTGTAAGATAATATCTGCTTTTTGCGTGATGTCCCGAAATGCACTCTCCCGACAGCGCGGCGGCTCCCGAAACGTTGAGTAAATGACAGAATATACGGTTGTGTACGCCGTTTATGTAAAACGGTGAGATCTGACCCGTCATGTATAGCGGAATCCAGTTTTCAAGACCTAACATTATCTCGTTGAACGGTCGGTTGAGATTGTGTATGACGTTCAGGTGCAGCCCTTTTTTGAGCATTGCGGCAAGACCGAACATATACTTTTTTGAAAACTCCATGTCGCACGCCATGTCGTCCATCTGCATATCGCTGCACATGAATACACTCTGCTTTGACTTTGAAAGAGCCGTTGCCCTGAGAAAGTCAAGTTCGCCGTCCTTTATTTCTTCAAGACCGTAATAGTGCTTAGATGACGGGAGACTGAACGGTATTGTCGGAACTTTCATCTCGTCAAAGCGTATAGATTTTATGTATTGGTTGAGGTCGAATACGTCAAGCTTTGAAAGAAATTTGTTTATGGGATTGTCCGCGCCGTTTCCCGACTCTCTGCACAGCCAATCGCAAATGTGCTTTTCATAGTCGGACTTTTTTTGTATCTCCGATACGGAAATTCCCATAAGTTCAGCCGTTATGCGCTTGTCCGAATCCGAACAGTATTTTTTCGCAACAGCTGAAGAGAGTTCCGATGCAAACGCCGTCGGCTTTGACGGTTTTCTTTCGCCGTTTCTGATTCTCGAAATGTATGATGAGTCGTACCGCATAGCCTTTGAAATTTCAGCCGCGTTGACCGACAGCGCGGAAAACAGCAGATTTATCTTTTCGCAAAATGACGAAAAATCAAAGCTTTCCTGTTTTATAAGCGCCGCAAGCTCGCGGTAAACTTCGTCAAATTCAAGAGCCATGTTTTTTTCTTCGGCGGCACGGCATATCCCGCGGCAAAGCTTTTCAAGCTCCGTGCCCTTTGACGGTACTCGTTCACCCGAACGGTATCTGCTTACGGTAGATTCGGAAATGCCGGTGTATTCCGACAGCTCCTTTCCCGAACAATTGACAAGTTCCATGTATTTGTTTAAAGTTTCGCCGAACATATGCGACACCTCTGTTTTTAAATCCGATTTTTTGCATAAGGCATTTATTTAAATATATAATATCATATTTTGCGTTTCAAATAAATAAGATTGGCAAAAATTTCCGAATTTGTCATTGACGTTTTCGGAAATGGTGTTTACCGCAGACTCTTATCATGGTAAAATAACCCTGTAAATCAATTAGATCTTGATAAGGAGAATTTTATGAAGACAAGTAAGATTTTGCTTGCGTCGTTTTTGCTCTGCGTAATATCCTGCGCATACTTTTGTGTCGGCGCATGGGACAGAGAGTACGGCTCCGAATGGTATGAGGGCAGCAAGACCGCGGTAACGGAAGATATGGTGCAGCTCCGCGAGAAAGAGTCGCTTGATTCGCTGGTCTATACCGTGCGTGATGACGGAACGGCGATGATTACGGATTATTCCGCAAGATTCTGGTATGATAGCGACCCGAATTTTTCGATTGAATTTAATATCCCGTCGCAGATCAACGGTCATACCGTTACGGCAATAGCCGACGGCGCGCTCCGCGAAGGCGCAACGAAAATCACCGGAATCACACTTCCGCCGACCGTAAAGGAAATAGGCGTTTCGGCAATCAAATGCCGCTATTTGAAGTATCTTAAACTTAATGACGGGCTTGAAGTTATAAAGGACGCCGGAATAGACTGCGGAGATATACTCGATACACTTGTTGTACCGGACAGCGTAAAGTATATAGGCGGCGGAGCGATAAGCGGAAAGGCTCTGAAAAATATAACCTTGCCGAAAAATCCCGAATTTCTCGGCGAAAATATACTTATGGGAACGGCATATGTCAACGATTCCGCAAACCGCGTGAATAATATTCTTTATCACGGACAGTTTTTGATTTCGGGTATAAAGATAGGCTATGCCGCAATAGAAAATCCCGATCCGTCTGCGCCTACCGAGTATAAGCAGATACGCGAGTGGGAGGCAACCGGAGATATTGCAATACGCGAGGGCACTGCCATGATGTGTGAGAACGCGTTCGGCATGTCGTCCGTTGCGTCGGTAAAGATTCCGTCAACCCTGAAATCCATTCCGTATCTCGGGTTTTACCGGTGTAAAAATCTTAATAACGTCGTAATTCCGGGCAATGTAAAGGAGATAGGCATAAGCGCTTTTTCATGGTGTGAAAGTCTGGCAAACCTCACCATTTCCGAGGGCGTGCAAAAAATTGATCAGGCGGCGTTTTTTCGCTGCAATAAGCTTTCCGAAGTGACGATACCAAAAAGCGTAACCGAAATAGGTATGCACGCTTTCGGCTGGGATTACGTGGACGATTACGACGTAAGAAACGAAGATTTTGTAATCAAGTGTTACAGCGGAACGGCGGCGGAACAGTACGCACGCGATAACGGCTTTAAGTGCATTCTGCTCGATACCGGAAAGGTAATAGAAAAGGGCGAGCCGACAGCGGCTGCCGACGACAGATTTACCTGTGAAGAAAAGGGCGAAAAGTGCGCCGTAAAGAAGTTCAAGGATATAAAGAGCGCAGACGGAGACCCTAACCATTCCGGCATTGAATTCTGCCTTGATAACGGCATAATGAACGGCACGGGCACCGATACTTTCAGCCCGGAAAATACCATTACAAGAGCACAGTTTGCGACAATGTTTTACAGACTTGCGGGACAGCCCGAATGCAGTGAAAAGACAAAGTTTACCGATCTTAAACAGGATTGGTATAAAAAAGCCGTGGCGTGGGCGTCGTCAAACGGCATAATCAACGGCACGGGCAGCAATACGTTCTCACCCGATGAAGTTATAACAAGAGAACAGATAGCGACAATATTCTACCGTTACGCCAAGAGCCGCGGACTTGATGTGTCGGTCGGAGAGAGCATTGCGGAAGGCTTGCAGACATATAACGACTATACGGATATAGCGGACTATGCGAAAACTCCGATTTGCTGGTGCTTTGACAATAATGTTATGTTCATACATTCCGTAAACGGATATGAATACGCAATTTACCCCAAGGTTGCACCGTCGCGCGCAGATACCGCAACCATGTTCAGGAAGCTTGATTACGTTCTGAAATATCAGGACTGAATCACCTCATAAATCAAAACAGGACTGCTTTTTCCGGCAGTCCTGAATCTTTTATATATGTTTTTTAATAAGTACTATTTTCCGAGAATGACGCTCCATGCCTCTGTAAGCTTTTCTGTATTCCAAGCGGCGTTTGCGGGCGAGGTTGACGGCAGGCAGACCGACGGAATTTTCTCGGAGAGATCCGAAAAGAATTTGAGATAAAGACCGTATGCGGTTTTGCCGTTCAGAAAAATGCGGTTTATGCGCGTTTCTGAAACAAGAGTCGGAATGTCGTTTGGCAAAGCGTCTTTTATTGAGCTGTCTGAACTTTTAGATATGCTGCAAGAGCCGATTACGTCCCAAAGCGCTATTTTATGCGCATTTAAAAAGTCGGTTTTCTCACTGATTGTTACCGGGACGGAACAGCCGTAAAGAGAACTTGTGACTTTCCAGAAACGGTTTTGCGCATGACCGTAATAAAAACTGTTCTCGCGCGATTTTACCGACGGAAAGCTGCCTAAAATGAGAATTTCGGAATTTTCGTCAAAGACAGGCTCAAACGGGTGCGTAAGATGTGTGCGTTTTTCATCAGTCATCTTCAAAATAGTTTATTCTCATGGCGCGTCTTACGTCATGAAGAGTTTTGGCTGCGATTTCTCTTGCGGTTTCGCTGCCTTTTTTGAGAACGTCGCGCACATAGTCGGGATTTTTTGCAAATTCCTCTCTGCGCGTTCTTATGGGTTCGAGCGTTTCCTCCATAACCTTGCATAAGAAACGCTTTATCTTGACGTCGCCTAAGCCTCCGCGCTCATAGTGCGCCTTTAATTCGCCGAGGTTTGCGTATTCGGGAAGATAGCGCTCAAAATGCTCGTCGCGGCAGAATGCGTCAAGATACGTAAATACCGTGTTTCCCTCAATATGACCGGGATCTGAAACCTGAACGTGCAGAGGATCGGTGTACATGCTCATGATCTTCTTGTTTACTTCGTCCGCGCTGTCGGCAAGATATATGCAGTTTCCGAGAGATTTGCTCATTTTCGCTTTGCCGTCTGTTCCCGGTAAGCGCGTGCAGACCTGATTTTCGGGAAGAACGGCTTTGGGCTCTACAAGAACCGGAGCGTAAATGGAATTGAACTTGCGCACGATTTCGGTCGCCTGTTCTATCATGGGCAGCTGATCCTCTCCGACAGGCACGGTGTCAGCCTTGAAAGCAGTAATGTCAGCAGCCTGGCTTATAGGATAGCAGAAAAATCCCGTAGGAATGCTTGCCTCGAAATTTCTCTGTATAATTTCGGCTTTGACCGTCGGATTTCTCTGAAGGCGCGAGACCGTTACAAGATTCATGTAATAGAACGTAAGCTCGGTAAGCTCAGGAATAAGCGACTGAATAAAAATCGTGGATTTTTCGGGATTCAGACCTGCGGCAAGATAGTCGAGAGCTACTTCAAATATGTTTGAGCGCACTTTGCCGGGATTTTCAAAGTTGTCAGTAAGAGCCTGTGCGTCCGCAATCATGATGTAAATGTTTTCAAAGTCTCCCGTGTTCTGAAGCTCGACTCTGCGCTTTAATGAGCCGACGTAATGACCGATGTGGAGCTTTCCTGTCGGTCTGTCGCCGGTAAGAATGATCTTTTTCAATTCAGTGCCTCCGTAAATATAAACAATACTGTTAAATTTTTTATTTATTATACTCTTTTTGACTTGCCTTGTCAACGTGTATTGACTTTGAAAAGGATCTGTGGTACAATTAATAAAAAATACCCCTGACGTAAGGAATGCAAAGCGCATATCCGAACCAAAGGCGTGAAAATATATGCATTTTTGAAAATACGCACATAAAACGTGTGTTTTTCGCATTGTTGCCGCGTCCTTTGGTGTTATCCGTAAGGCTGCGGTTATTTTTATATATAAAGGAGATGAAAACATATGGAAACAAGAATTGCCGTTATCGGAATAATAATCGAGAATACCGACAGCGTTGAAAAGCTAAACGCATTGCTCCATGACTATTCAAAGTACATAATCGGCAGAATGGGACTTCCGTACAGACAGAAAAACATAAACGTCGTAAGTATCGCAATAGACGCACCGCAGGACGAAACCGCGTCTCTTACGGGAAAGATCGGAAAGCTCGACGGAGTGAGCGTAAAGACCGCGTATTCAAACATCGTAACAACGGAAAATGAATAAAAACGCTTTTGAACTAATTGATAAGCTCGAAAAATATAACGGCCTTGAGCTTGACGAATACACGGCGCTTGCCGAAAGCTTTGATAAAGATACCGCAGAGTACGCGGCGCAGAAAGCCGATAAAGTCAGAAAAAAAATCTACGGAAATAAGGTTTATATCCGCGGACTTATCGAAATAAGCAATATCTGCAAAAATAACTGCTTTTACTGCGGCATACGTGCCGAAAATTCTCATTGCGAGAGATACAGGCTGACTAAAGATACGATACTGTCCTGCTGCGATGTCGGATACAAAGTCGGTTTTCGCACTTTTGTAATGCAAGGCGGAGAGGACGCATATTTTACGGACGACGTCATGTGCGGCATTGTGTCAGAAATTAAAAACAAGTACCCGGACTGCGCCGTGACGCTCTCGCTGGGAGAACGCGGATATGGCAGCTTTAAAAGACTGTACAGCGCCGGAGCCGACAGATATCTGCTCAGACACGAGACGGCAAGTAAAGAGCATTATGAAAAGCTGCACCCGGAAAGTATGTTGTTTGAGCATAGAATGGAATGTTTAAAACAGCTTAAAAGCATAGGCTTTCAGACAGGCTGCGGTTTTATGGTGGGTTCTCCGTATCAGACAAGCCGCAATATTGCAGAGGACTTGAAGTTTATTGAGAGTTTCAGCCCCGAAATGTGCGGAATAGGTCCGTTTATACCGCACAGTGAAACTCCGTTTGCAAATTTTCCGCAGGGCAGCGCCGATCTTACTTGCTACCTTGTGTCGCTCATAAGGCTTATAAAACCGAATATTCTTCTGCCGGCTACGACCGCACTCGGTACAGTAATGAAAAACGGGCGCGAAAAGGGAATAATGAGCGGAGCAAACATTGTGATGCCGAATCTGTCCCCGGTTGATACGAGAAAAAAGTATGAGATATATCAGAATAAGCTTTCAAGCGGAGGAGAGTCTGCGGAAGGACTTGCGGCGCTTAAAAAGTCTATGTCCGATATAGGATATGAAATAGTGACCGACGTAGGTCATATCAAAAAAGCATAAAAATTAAAATCTGACGTAAAGAAAATCTGATCGAAAGAGGTATAAAAAATGGCAATTTACGACCCCAAATCATTAAAGGCAGAAGAATTTATCAACGACGCCGAAATTCTCGAAACTCTGCGCTATGCCGACGAGAATAAGGAAAACTATGAGCTTATTGACGCAATACTCGAAAAGGCGCGCCCCGTAAAGACCGATAACGGATATGTCTGTCGCGGGCTTACGCATAGGGAGGCGTCGGTGCTGCTTGCCTGCGAAAATAAAGAAAAAGTTGAGGAAATATATAAGATATCCGAGGAAATAAAGCTTGCCTATTACGGCAACAGAATTGTAATTTTCGCTCCGCTCTACCTTTCAAACTATTGCGTAAACGGCTGTCTGTACTGCCCGTATCATATGAAGAATAAGCACATACCGCGTAAAAAGCTTACGCAGGACGAGGTTCGCGCCGAGGTCATAGCACTTCAGGATATGGGACATAAAAGACTTGCAATCGAAGCAGGCGAAGATCCCGTAAATAACCCGATAGAGTACATTCTCGATTGTATAAAGACAATTTATTCCGTACACCATAAAAACGGACAGATACGCCGCGTAAATGTCAATATCGCAGCCACAACCGTCGAGAATTACCGTAAGCTCAAGGACGCCGGAATAGGAACATATATACTTTTCCAGGAAACATATCATAAGCAGAGCTATCTCGAACTGCACCCGACAGGACCCAAACACGATTATGATTACCATACCGAGGCAATGGACAGAGCCATGGAGGGCGGAATAGACGACGTGGGACTCGGCGTGCTTTTCGGACTTGAAAAATACCGCTATGAGTTTGCCGGAATACTCATGCACGCAGAGCACCTTGAGGCTGTTCACGGCGTAGGGCCTCATACCATAAGCGTGCCGCGCGTAAAGCACGCAGACGATATAGATCCCGATGTGTTCGATAACTCGATCCCCGATGAAATGTTTGAAAAGATAATCGCCTGTATACGCCTTGCCGTGCCTTATACCGGCATGATAATATCGACGCGTGAATCCGAAGAAGTGCGTTCAAAGGCGCTCAGGTGCGGAATATCCCAGGTAAGCGGAGGTTCGAGAACATCGGTCGGCGGATATACCGAAAAGGAACGTCCGCACGATACAGAGCAGTTCGATGTGTCCGATCAGCGTTCGCTTGACGAGGTTGTACACTGGCTTATCGATAACGGACATATTCCGTCATTCTGTACAGCGTGTTACAGAGAGGGAAGAACAGGCGACAGATTTATGAGTCTTTGCAAGAGCGGTCAGATACTTAACTGCTGCCACCCCAATGCACTTATGACGCTTGCGGAATATCTCGTGGATTATGCGTCGGACGAAACCAAAAAAGCCGGATTTGAAATGATAGACCGCGAGCTTGAAAGAATACCCAAGCAAAAGGTAAAGGATATCGCAAAGCAGAATATAGAGGATATAAAGAATTCAAACAGACGCGATTTCAGATTCTAAAATAAAGTAAATCAACCGCTGTGTGCCGGACTTATTATTGCCCGGCACATTTTTTTTGCATAGTTTTGTATTTGTTTTGAAATTTGTGTAAACTAACCGCATAACGCCTTGACACATACGGGGAGGGGGTATATAATTGCAGCGTAATAAGAAAATAATAAAGAGAAGGCGGTGACACGGTAAATGGAAAACGGTGCAAAGGAGCAAAAAAAGTGCTGCTGTTGTTCGTCACGTACCAAAAACAGAACGCATGACGAGTATAACGCGCTTGTACACAGGCTTAACCGCGTCGAAGGACAGATACGCGGAATAAGAAAAATGCTTGAAAACAACGCATACTGCATTGATATAATAACGCAGGTGTCGGCAGCAAACGCGGCGCTCAATTCGTTTACAAAGGAATTGCTTTCGGAGCATATAAAAACCTGCGTGATAAACGACATCAAAAACGGAAAGACCGAAACTGCCGACGAACTTGCAAATACACTGCAAAGACTTCTCAAATAAAGCGGGGCGAAGGAAATGGAACAGAACACAAAACACTATAACGTAACAGGAATGAGCTGTGCTTCTTGCAGCGCACGCGTCGAAAAGGCTGTGACAAACCTTGACGGCGTTGAAGACTGTGCCGTAAGCCTGCTCACAAACTCTATGAGCGTAACGGGAAACGTAAAACCCGAAACCGTAATTTCGGCGGTGCGTGAAGCAGGTTACGGAGCAAGCTTAAAGGACGGTGCTAAAAAGACGGATAAAGCGCAGAGCGCCGATACCGATACAGGCGAGCGCGAGGAAAAGGCGCGTACAAAATCGCTTGTAAACAGGCTTGTGTACTCGGTAATCTTCCTTGTTGTTCTAATGTATATATCAATGGGACATATAATGTGGGGATTTCCGCTGCCGGAAAGCTTTGCAAATAACCCTATGGCGCTCGGACTTTCGCAGCTGCTGCTTACGATAGCTGTAATGGTCATAAATAAAGAGTTTTTCACGTCGGGCTTTACTGCGCTTGCAAGACGCTCGCCGAATATGGATTCTCTTGTGGCGCTCGGCTCGGCGGCAGCATTTGTTTACAGCACCTATAATTTGTTTTTCATGTCCCATGTGCTGATGGAGGGACATACGGAACACGCCTTTCATATTCTGCATGAGCTGTATTTTGAGTCAGCCGCAATGATACTCGCGCTCATAACCGTCGGAAAGGCGCTTGAGGCGCGTTCAAAAGGAAAGACAGCCGACGCACTCAGAAGCCTCGTCAGACTTACCCCTAAAACTGCGGTGGTAATACGCGACGGAAAAGAACAGACGGTTGACGTGTCGGACGTTGTTTCGGGAGATATATTTACGGTAAAACCGGGTTCGAGTATACCCGTAGACGGAGTTGTCCTTGAGGGCAGCTGTTCTGTTGACGAATCGGCGCTTACGGGTGAGAGTAACCCCGTCGATAAACTTGAGGGAGATACCGTGTCGGCAGCCACCGTCAATGTGTCGGGCTTTGTAAAGTGCAGGGCTACGAGAGTCGGCGAAGATACGACGCTTTCTCAGATAATAAAGCTTGTAAGCGACGCCGCTGCTACAAAAGCTCCCGCCGCAAGAGTTGCGGATAAGGTTTCTGGAATATTCGTGCCTGCGGTAATAGCAATAGCGCTTGTGACAACGGCTGTGTGGCTTATCGCCGGGCAAGGCGTCGGATTTGCGCTTGCAAGAGGTATATCCGTGCTTGTAATCAGCTGCCCGTGCGCACTCGGACTTGCAACACCCGTTGCAATAATGGTCGGAAATGGCGTCGGCGCAAAGAACGGAATACTCTTTAAAAATTCCGCGTCTCTCGAAAACGTAGGTAAGGTACGCAACGTTGTTCTGGATAAGACGGGGACCGTTACAGAGGGCAAAATGAGCGTAACGGACGTAGAATGCGCGCAGGGGATTGCGAAAAATGTTTTTCTTGACGCCGCGCTTTCGGCAGAAGTCATGAGCGAGCACCCGATTGCAGCAGCTGTTGCGGAATATGCAAAAAAAGAGGGCGCAAGTCAGAAAGCAGTATCCGATTTCAAGAATATTCCCGGTTCGGGCGTGTCTGCCGTGTACGATAATAAAGAAATACGCGCAGGTAACCTTTCGTTTGTTTCGCAAAACGTAAAAGTGCCCGAAAACACCGTAAAACGCGCAGATCAGCTTTCCGCAGCAGGAAAAACCGTGCTGTATTTTTCGCACGGCGATATATTCCTCGGTATTGCAGCCGTAGCCGATACCGTAAAGCCCGATGCTAAGAAAGCGGTAGCAGAGCTTAAAAATATGGGCGTTTCGGTAACAATGCTTACCGGCGATAACCCTATAACGGCAAATGCCGTCGGAAACGATGTCGGAGTTGACAGGGTAATTGCAGGCGTTCTGCCCGACGGAAAAGAAAGCAGCGTAAGAAAACTTAAAGAAAACGGCATGACCGCAATGGTGGGCGACGGAATAAACGACGCGCCGGCACTCACCTCGGCAGATGTCGGCATAGCGATAGGCGCAGGTACAGACGTTGCCATAGACAGTGCGGATATAGTTCTTATAAAGAGTAAGGTCGAAGATATACCGGCTGCAATAAGGCTCGGACGCGCAACATTGCGCAATATTCACGAGAACCTGTTCTGGGCGTTCTTCTATAACGTAATAGGTATACCTCTCGCGGCAGGCGTATGGTACCCAATGTTTAAGATCAACCTGAATCCTATGTTCGCGGCAGCCGCAATGAGCCTTTCAAGCTTCTTTGTCGTTACAAACGCACTCAGACTTAACCTGTTTGATATAAGAAGCACAAAGAAAGACAAAAAAATCAAGAGCAAACACCAAAATAATAATAAAACGGAGGAAAAAACAATGGAGATCACACTTAAAGTCGAAGGAATGATGTGTCCGCACTGCGAGGCAACCGTAAAAAAGGCGCTTGAGGCACTGGACGGCGTAATAAGCGCCGAGGCGTCGCATGAAAAGAAGAGCGTTGTTGTAAAGACAGACGGAAAGGTAAGTAAGGAGCTTATCGCAAAGACGATCGAGGATAAAGGATATAAGGTTGTCGGCTGAAAAAATTGCATATAATTTTTGCCGTGTCGGAAGTATTTTTTTCGGCACGGATTTTTTTGTACTTTACAAAAAGCATAATCACGCGTATAATACGTTGTGTAAATCAATTGCAATTCAGAGGTAGAATAATGAAATTTCCGCTTGAACAGAACCTTTCGTACCGCATACCCGCACTTGCCGTGCTTATCTTGTTTTACTGCATATATTTTGTGAAAATGTATATTCAGAAAAGACATGGAATAAAAACGCATCAGATAGGCACTCGAAAGGAAAAGAAACTGCATACCGTTGAAACTCTGATGTCGATAGCGACGGTCGGCGTTGTTATCGCACAGCTTTTTTCGATTATATACGACTGTAATTATATGCCGTCCGGCGCAAGATTTACCGGCTTTTTGATCGGAATTCTCGGAGACGTCATCTTTTTGGTGTCGGTAGTTACAATGAAAGACAGCTGGCGCGCAGGAATACCCGAACACGATAAAACAGAACTCGTAACGGACGGAATATACGCGTTCAGCAGAAACCCCGCTTTTCTCGGCTTCGACTTTATGTACGCAGGTGTGCTGCTCATGTATTTCAACCCGATTAACGCGGTATTCTCTCTGTTTGCCGCAGTAATGCTGCACTTTCAGATACTTGAAGAAGAAAAGTATATGCATGAAACATTCGGAGAACGGTATGACGAATATAAAAGCCGTGTGTTCAGGTATCTCGGGTGCCATAAAAATTAAAAAAACGGTTACTTTTGTTTACTTAATCTTTAGCACATTTTCAAAAAACGTGCGCTATACTGTCGTAAGAAAATCATGGAGAGAATTAGCCTATGAATAATGCCGTAAACAGTAAAAAAAGCGGATTTCTTCGGTCGCTTTCAAAGCCCGTTGAGCTGACGCAGGGTACACCGTGGAAAGTTATACTGAAATATTCGGCTCCGATAATGCTGTCGTACTTTTTGCAGCAGATATATGTGCTTGCCGACGCCGTTATCTGCGGACAGGTACTGAGCGTCTGGGAGGTAGCCGGAGTAAATGATACCTTTGCGCTTACTTTTATTTTTTTGCAGTTTGCGTTCGGCTGTACGGCAGGATTCAGCGTAATAACCGCAAAGTGCGTCGGACTTCGGGATAAAAACGGAGTGAAAAGCTCGTTTGCGGCACAGCTTTTGCTTACCCTTGTAATTTCGCTTGTGCTTACGGTTGTTTCGCTTGCGACTCTTCCGAAAATGCTCGGCGTTATAAACGTAACAAAGGAAAATGCCGTCGTGTATAATGCGGCATACGATTATTGCTTTTACATATTCTTGGGTATATTCGCACAAATGGGATATAACTGCGTCTGCGGAGTGCTGAGAGCCTACGGAGATTCCGTGACGCCGCTGATCTTTCTCGTAATATCCACAGTACTCAATGTCGGACTGGATATACTCTTTCTTGTTCCGTTCGGAATGGGACCTGCGGGCGCTGCGCTTGCGACGGTGCTGGCACAGCTTTTAAGCTTTGTCGGCTGCCTTGTATACACTTTTTTGAAATATGAGGATCTGAGACTTTCCGCCTGCAATTTTAAGCTTACAAAAAGCGTACTCATTTCGCATTTAAAGCAGGGAATACCTCTCGGAATGCAGTTTTCCATTCTTGCCGTCGGTATTATAGTAATGCAGGGCGCGGTCGTAAAATTCGATATAACAGAGGCAGGGACGATGCTTGAAAGCGCACCGGCACAGAACGGGTTCGGCGCAGCAAATAAGCTTATAAATTTCCTCATGGCTTTCTTTAACGGACTTGCGTCGGGAATACTCGGATTCAATGCGCAGAACCTCGGTAAAAACGATAAAAAGCGAATAAGACAGGGTACGCTTCAGTCGCTTGTCATAATGCTTGTAATATATGCCGTCTGCCTTTACTGATGTGCGATAAAGAAGTAATAGAAGTGTAAAAAATTTTGCCGTTC